>JGI2160J19893_10000004_pt1 | contig 64909 bp, 76 predicted proteins | sample DeeMarSeWOR28_12_FD_19893 | JGI IMG/M metagenome (IMG submission 19893)
ATCTTTGCATTAGTAGTTTATATGTATCACCTATCAATTTCTTAAAAGTGAGCATGCAAAAAAAATACGATTCCCTCTTTTCAAGTATTTTTGAGTTATGAATATTTGGAAATTTAAATTCTCAAACCCTATTCTCAGAAATTACTTTTTAAAAAATAATAACTCTGCAAAAATAATTCATTCGAACAATAATACAGATAATAATTGGAATAGGGATAGAAAACCCAAATTATACAGCATTAACCAATAATAAAACTTATTCAAGTCACTATACTACAAATATTTAATTGGTGAACCTAAAATATCTGATCATATACCTTCTCTAATAATAGAAGTTTCTTAATCTCATGAAATACAATAAACTTCAGTTTCCATTAAGACTAGAAATAACTATAGCAACAATTACAATGCTCTCATGTTGGCTTATTTACATCTTTGGCATAGAAGGAGAAAACTAGAATTAACAATGCTTGCCCATCTACCTTGTTTTTTATAATGTTACATTTTTCTTCTAGTTATCGAACAAAAATACTTTTTATATATTAAAGTCATAAACTTCTGAAAAGTGAAAATAAGCAATGAACCAAGTAATTGAAACCATACACAAAAGGCGATCCACCAGAGCCTACGAGAAAAAACTAGTTCCCAGAGATATTATAGTTGAAATTATTAAAGCAGGCAATCAAGCACCTTTTGCATCAGCAACACGTTCTCAACCATGGCGATTTGTTGTTGCTATAAATCCAAAGTTTAAGAAAAAACTTGTACAAACTACACTTCCAATCTGGAAACATGGCAATCAAAGCATGAAGAAAGCCTACCCAGAAATCTATGAGATGGGAATGATACTCTATAATGCACTAGATGAACCCAAAGATCCAGTTTACTATTCCGCGCCTGTCATCATCTTTGTAATAGGACCAAAAAGTAATGATGTGTGTTGTTCACTTGCATGCGAGAATATGATGATTGCTGCAACCTCCCTTGGTCTAGGAAACTGCTATGTAGGATTTGGAGGAATGGTTAAAGGAAATTCTGAAATCAGTAAAACACTAGAATTGAAAAAAGATGAACGAATATACGGACCTATATTGATTGGTTACCCAAAAATAAATCCAAGCGAAGCCTTAGACAAAGCGCTAGAAAATATTAAACCAAATAAAAAAGAGCCCACAATTAAATGGATATAAAGAAAAACAATGCTTTTTATCCAAATTTTCTTGGGCAGAACAAACACATGATCTTTAGAAATTAGCTGTTCACTAATAGCCTGATGAAGCATACCATTTATTCAATTCTCTAATCACTTCATCAGAATAACCTTGTTTTTTTAGCTCAGTGAGCAAAGGTTCCGGAATAGATATCTTATCCATATTATTTTATGCCTCTAAGCAGAAACTGCAGATAAAAACATCTTAAATTATCACATATACTATAAACAAAAGTGCAACATAAGGAACATGTTGGAAAGACCGTTTCATAACATTTCTTTAATTTATTTCAAAATTTGGATTAGCAACTATCAATAATCCTAATTTTACAAAATTGAGATTTTCAGTCAGACAGGCCTAACCAGTGACCTTTGAAGATTCATCATGTGGATCGATGTAAGTTTCAAACCAGAGCTCAACATTAATGATTCTCCAAAGTATTTGTGCGAACCTCCAAGATTCTCCTTGGTCAAGTTTGTTATGTCGCAAAGAAGCGAACACTCGCATAATCTCTTCTGGATTGAACATGTGCCTTTCTCTGAATGTTTTTGATTGTATCATTTCTGATATTTCTGGATGGAGATTGACTAACCACTCGACAAAAGGTGCAGCTGTAGGAAATTTCCGCTTAGATTTACGAATTGATTCTGGAATCAGATTCTTCATTGCATTTCTTATTACATATTTCTTAATCCCCCGTCTTATCTTTTGGTTTGACGGTAGCAAAAGCATAAGTTCTGCGAAGTCTGAATCTAAAAAAGGATGACGCACTTCTACAGAAAAGGAAGAAAATAAGCGTTCCAAAGCCCCAGTATCTTTGGTTGCTCTTTTTGTCACTTCATCCATTGGAGATTCTTTCAAACGAGTAAATCTGCTCATCAAGTATGTCTTGTCAAGAAGACGTGCAAATCGATCAGTTAATCGAATTCGATCACCAGATTCCATTTTTGACCCCAGAAAAACACCTTTCAATATTCCTGCCAACATTTTAACCAGATTAAACCTTTCATATAAACTCGAATAGTCTTGTTGTACCAACATGCCTGCTATTTCTACAATGAAAGTTCCAATATCTCTGTTTTTCCAAAGAGATCTCAAATAAGCTACTCGATGCTGCTCGAAACCCCATAGGAATCCATCACTTCCGTTTCCCGTGAAGGCTATTTTGATTTTCTTTTTCTTTAATTCTTTAGCTACACAATAATGAAGATAAAAGTTAAAATGGTTAAAAGGTTCCTCCAAATGATAAACATAATCTTTAACTTCCTTCCATTTAGGCGAGATAGGAAGATAAACAAAATTGATCTCAACATTTTTAAACCTGCTGAATTCCTCGATATATGGTCTCTCGTTTTCCATTTTTGATGAACTGATAGCGGAAATTAGTGTATAATTGCGTTTGTTGCTATTTTTTGAGAGTTCATCAACTATGGAGGCAAGGGAAACACTATCAACGCCTCCACTAAGACAAATCGCAAATTTTACTTCTTCTGGTAACATTTTCTTAATGGTGAAGCGAAATATATTCAAGAATTTGTAAGCAGAAACACCTTTACCCTTTGTGAGAAATGGGACCTGTGGAAGATGCCAATATCTCTTCACTCTAAATGTATTTGTTTTTAAGTTTAGCGTTGCATAATATCCAGGCAATAATTCTTTCACTTTAGCGAAGAAAGTGTCGCCATTTTGGTAATGATCTCCAGTTAGCAGGAATCTACGGATCATAGAATCATTAGGTACACAACGAACATTTGCGTCAGCAAACATGACTTTGATTTCAGAAGCAAAAATGTATTTCCCACTAATTCCATAATAATACAATGGTCTAACGCCAAATCTGTCTCTTGCACACAAAACCAACTTTTTAAGAGAGTCCCAAATACAAAAGGCAAAGATTCCATCTAGTTGCTTCAAGCATTTTTGACCCTTTTTTTCATAAATCTTTAGAACAAGTTCAGCATCTGAAATCATTTTAGAACTTTCGTAGCCCAACTGATTTTTCAGATGAGCGCTGTTATAGAGTTCTCCGTCAAAACAAATCCAAATACTTTCATTCTTATTGCCCAAGGGTTGAGTAGTCTGTTTGAAAGGGTCTTTGTGTGAAGCAACATTTCCGAGCGCTATCTCTTCCCTCACGAACCAACCCGATTCATCAGGTCCCCTTGCGCCCATAGCTTTGCACATTTCTTTAACTAATACAGTAGAATTCATTAGCTCGTAGCCCAGGAGTGCAACAACGCCACCCAAACAGTTAGCCCCAATGTATTTTCTTCACTCTGAATTAAAAATTTTTCATCAAAACAACGTATTGAAGCAAATCTGCCAAATAATTCTAGCAATTGAGGTTCCAAACACGAATTTTATGTAATCAAGAGAAGAGAAATCCACTCAATTATCTTTGAACTTTAATCTTTAGAAATAATACCCAGCTTTCAACTGTCATGAAAGATTTTTGCGTTTTCCAAATTAAGATGTTTAAGGTATTTTTGTCAAGAAACTTTGACCAAACACATTGTTTATAAACGGAAGCACGAAACTATTTTCTTACATATTTAATAAAATATATCAAACATTGAGACACTATTATGGCTGAAGATCCTAAATTAAATAATCTTTTTAATAAACTTGATAATAATAGAAGAAAAAGAGTAACTCTCCAAATAATGGTATGGATATTGGTCTTTTTTTTATCTCTATCAATTAACTCCTATTGGTATGTCAATCCCATAATAGTTATTATAGTATGGTCAACTATTGGAATAATTGTTACTTTCATAATCAATTATTATTATAAAAAAGAAGAAATCCAAATTCTAATTCAAATTAAACAATCAGCTTTATTTAACAAGAAGGATAAAAAAGAAACAAAAACAATGTAGAGCTAAATTTTATTTACTCAAACAATTCTTTTTTAAGGTATTGCGTGGTTTTTTAAATTTTTTAAATTCTGAAAAATATATCATCAAAGGAAAGCCAAATAAATGAACTAGCAAACTTGTAAAGAAATGCTGTGTATTCCCAAAAATGCATTAGTGAAGAAACCAAATTTCATATTTACAGAACTATCCACTTAAAAATATGGAATCATAGGAAAAAATTTATTTTATAATAACTATTCAAGATTTATTGTTTTTAAAGCTATATATTTTATAAATTTTTATTATTACCGTTTTTTTCTAAATACCATTTAATAAACTTAAGAAAAGCAAGTGCCCTATGTGATACTAAGTTTTTTTCAGGAATAGACATTTCTGAAAATAACTTTGAATTTCCTTCAGGTTCAAAAATTGGATCAAAGCCAAAACCATAAAGAGAATTATCACTTATCTTTTTATATGTGATTTTGCCTCTTACAGTACCCTCAAATAGCTTAGGTTCATTCTCATCACTGTAACAGAAAGCAATAGATGATTTGAAAAATGCAGTTCTGTTTTTGACATTTTTCATTAGTTTAAGTATACCATAATTACCAATAGTTTTATACACATAAGCAGTATATGGACCAGGAAAACCATTTAAAGAATCAATAAACAATCCTGAATCCTCAACTAAAATAGGTATATTGTATTTCTTAAAGAGTTCAATAGCTATACTATATGCAATGTCTTTTAGACTTTCACTCTGAAGCTCGTTTTTTTTAAGCCGTAACATGATCATTGCGATATTATATTTTGATAGAATTACACGAGCTTCATTGAACTTGTGAATATTATTTGTTGCAAAAAAAACAATTCTATCGTTTATTTTAACCAAATTTTTATTTGACTTTTCTTTCTTCAATATAACGACCTCTTCGTTCTATTTCTTGAATCTTTTTAAGAATAACTTTTGCATAAGACTCGCCCATAATGATTGAATATCCTTCCATTATTTTCCTAAAAGAATCCTGAGCATAATTATTGTGGGTACTTTGCAATCCACGTTTCATAAGATGTAAATCAACTCCTCTAGCTTCTAATTCAACTTGTTTTTCAGCCAATCCGAAATCAATGAAAAAAAGTCTATCATTAACATCTAATATAATATTAGATGTTGTTAAATCTCCGTGAATTATGCCATAGCTATGGATCTTACCTATGAGTTTACCTATCTCTAAACATAAAGTTCTTCTTTTAGATAATGGTAAATTACTTAAAATATGCTTGATCTGTTTTCCAGAAATAAATTCCATTATGATAGACATTTTTTTAATATCAATCTGAAAAATTATTGGAGTTGATACACCAACTTTTTTAGCTTCATTCATCAATTGTGGTTCGTGTATCGTCCGATATTTTCGGAGCTTGTCATCTAAATTTGGATGACGATATTTTTTTACTTTTCTTGATTTAATAACAACTTCTTTTCCATACCAATGAGCTAGATAAACAGTTGCCTCTGCTCCTTTTTTCAGTATTATTTTTTGTTTATCTATTTTATCCAAGGAATATCAACCTGATCTAACCGCCACTTCAGTTTTACCATACTATCCTCAATAGGGGTAATAATACCATTTCTGTATGCTAATAAACCCGTCCAAGCAATCATTGCACCATTATCATGTGCAAATTCTGAAGGAACTGTGTTAAAATTAACTGAGTGATCTTTAGCAATTGAGCTGATCATATTTTGCAAACGTTTGTTTGCTGCTACACCACCAGTTAATAATATATCTTTTTTTTCGGTGTGTGTTAAAGCTCTTTCTGTTACTTCAGAAACCATTGCAAAAACATTCTCTTGAATACTATAGCATAAATCCTGTAACCTATACTTATTTTGGTGTAATAAATCAATAGCTGCAGTTAGTAAACCACTAAAAGAAACATCCATTCCTTTGACAACATATGGCATCGAGATTAAGTTTTTTCCATCAATAGCCATTTTTTCCAATGCAGCCCCAAGAGGAACACCTTTTTTGTATTTTAATCCAGCTTCTCTTGCAAAAACATCTAAACAATTACCAAGAGCTATATCTAAGGTTTCACCAAAAATCCTATATTTACCTGAATCAAAAGCTGAAACAATGGTGTTTCCTCCTGAAACATATAATGTCACGGGGTCTATCGCTTTTGTTTTTAGTTTTCCTATTTCTATGTGTGCTACAGAGTGGTTTACTCCAACTAATGGAATACCTAAATAAGTCGCCATTGCACGAGCAATAGTTGCTCCGGTTCTAAGACATGGACCTAGTCCTGGGCCTTGTGCAAAAGCTATAAGACCTAAATCGGATGGGTTTATTTCAGCTAGAATAAAAGCTTTGTTTAGAATGTCAGAGGCCACTTTTGCATGATGTCTTGCAGCCTCCCTTGGATGTATCCCTCCTGTATTAGGTATGTAGGCGTCCGAGATGTTTGCTAATATTTCTCCTTTTTTATCTGATATACCTACACCAAAATCATCTGCTGTTGATTCAATGCCTAAACAATAAATTTTATTTGGAGATTTTTTCATTGTTTTTTTTCATCTTCTTAGGATACATATTTTATTTGGATCTAACGCATATATTAATGGATATTTGGAACTGAGAAACCATGCCAAAACGTAATGACTTAGAACAAAAAGCTCTTCAATTCGTAATCAACACGGGAAGTAAGGGGGTTCTCCAATCGGAATTATGGAGAGAATTGGAGGCATCCAGTAGAGAAGGATCTAGAGTTGCTATCAAACTTGAAGAAAAAGGTTTGATTCAACGTGAAAAAGAATTGCAAGGAGGAAGATGGACTTATAGGCTTTTCCCCAAAAGATTACCATCATCAATCGAATCCATAGCTGATTGCCCATGTTTATTATGTAAAGATAATCCAAGATGTGACCCTACCACAACCATTTCTCCGAAAAGATGTATTAGGCTAACAAATTGGATATTAAATTTAGATAATGACGGCCAAGCAGGAGAGGAGGAAGAGGTTAATTCCGAAGGCTTGGAATCAGAATAGAAAACAAGAATTCTATTATAGAAAAGCAAAAAGAGAAAATTATCGTTCGCGAGCTTCATATAAATTAGCTCAAGCGATAAATAAATATCATTTTATTAATAGAAACGACATCGTGGTTGATTTAGGTGCAGCTCCTGGAGGTTGGATTCAGGTTGCAAGAAAAAAAGTTGGAAAAAGAGGGATTGTGCTGGGAGTGGATTTAAAACCTATTGACCCTTTTAAGCAAGAATACATTAGAACAATAATAGCTGATATTAATAGTCCCTCAATAGTTATCCAGATTCAAGATTTTCTTCCTAGGAAAGCAAATGTAGTCATTTCGGACGCAGCACCAAATATCTCTGGTATTTGGGAAGTAGATCAAGCAAAGCAAATTGATTTAGCGGATAAAGCCTTGGAGATTTCCTTAAAAATACTAAAACCTTCAGGCAACTTTTTTACTAAAGTATTTGAAGGTGCTATATTAAATAATTTTATAAAAAAGGTAGAGAAATATTTCACATTAGTTAAATTAATAAAACCGAAAGCAAGTCGAGCAAAGAGTGCTGAGATGTATCTCTTAGCGATAGATATGAAATCAGAGAAAAAGGTTGAAAATAAAAACAAAGAAGAAATCCTTTATTTGGCAAGAGGGGCTTCAAATTGATATGGGACTTTTGGAAAAAATATTCGTATAAGCGCAAGAGAATACTATCAGTTATTATAATATTAATAATAGCTCTAATGGTAACAGCTACGGGTTTGTTAGTATCAATAAATTTAGAGGAAGCAGAATCTATAAAAAAGAATCTCAATCAGACTATCAATTATTTAACAGAAGAAGGGGGAATTGTACAATTTATCTTTGGGAATAATTTTATGATTTGTTTATTAATGTTTATTCCCATAATTGGTCCTATAATAGGGTTTTACGCTTTATTTAATACAGGAATTGTAATAAATGCTATTGCTATAGTTGAGGGATATCCCACATCATTAGTTTTTACGGCACTTTTCTTAACTCCTGTTGCTTGGATTGAATACATAGCCTATTCAATTGCTATCAGTGAAAGTGTTTGGCTATTTAGACGATTCACACAAAAAAGAGGGAGAAGTTGGCTTAAAATTACGAGCATATTTATCTCGATTTGTGCAGCATTATTAGTGTTGGGTGCAATAGTTGAAGCTATAATAATACTTGTTGGAACTTAAAGTTGAAAATCGCATTGAGATGTATATAATTAATTTATTTTTATTATTTTTAGTGACATATCTAATGATTTAACACTATGAGTCAACTCACCTAGACTTATGATGTCAACTTCTGCAGAAGCATAATCCATGAAGTTTGTAAAATTGATGCCTCCGCTTGCCTCTAAGAGTAATTTTCCATAATATCCTTCTTTTTTTAACAAATGCACTGCCTCTTTGATTTCTTTTATTGAAAAATTATCAAACATTATAATTTCCGCACCAGCTTCAGCAGCAATCATTACTTCATTAATTTCTTTGACTTCAACCTCAATTTTTTTACAAAATGATGTTCGTTTTTTTGCTATTCTTATCGCCTTCTGAATATCTCCTGCTAAAGCTATGTGATTATTTTTTATTAATATCATATCAGCTAGATTCATTCTATGAGTATCTCCGCCACCAATAAAAACAGCTTTTTTATCGAAATAATTTAATCCAGGAACCGTTTTTCTTGTAGCTGCAAGTTTGGTATCTAATTTTGATGCGCGCAATTTCTTAATTATTTGATTAGTTATCGTTGTGATTCCACTCATCCTAGATAATATATTTAATATCGTTCGTTCAATTGAAAGAATTGTTTTAGCATCACCAGAAAAACTCATAATTATTTGATTTTTGGATACTTCACTTCCATCTAATATATAAGTCAGTAACTTCAGACTTAGAGATTCGACTAATATAATTGCTTCTTCAATCCCAGCAACTACACCATCTTGCTTGACTTGAATTTCTGCTTTTGCATTTAAGGATTCAGGAAGAAGTATACTCGATGTTAAATCTCCTTGCCCTATATCATCAATAAGCAAGTTTAATAGTTTCTTTTCTAAAATTTTTCGCGGAATAAACATAACTTGTAATCCTTCTTTCTTCTTAAAATATTTGTCCAATTCTAGGATTTTGGAAATAACTAAAATAGATCCAAACCTCTTAAATAAAAATAATATGAGACTGATGATGTGTTGTTCCGAGATTGGTTTAGGCCATGTGTACCGAATAATGTCATTAGGTAAAAAACTAATAAAAAATGGTCATGAAGTCTCATTTTTTTCGGGCGGAAAAGCTTTCCAGCTTCTCCAAAGAGAATTTAAAGATGTAAATTACTGCACACCTGTATTATGGTATGAAAATTCTCGAGGAATACTAACTTATGCATCATTAATGAATATCTTACTCCCATTACCCATTTTCAATATTGAAAAAAATAAGCTCGAAATTAAAACCTCAAATGCGATGGAAACAGTGCATCGATATTATGATTTAAGACAGCAAATCCGAAAAAAAAGACCTGAATTAATCATTGTAGACGGAGATATACACGCACTTCGTTTAGCTTCCCGATGGAAAATTCCCTCAGTGTATATTACAAATGTTATTAGACCCAGCCATGATTTTTCACCCATTTTTTATCCTGGTGAGAGAGTTATAGAACGATACTTAAAACATTGTTTAAAAGTTATAATTCCTGATAATCCACCACCATATACAATTTGTGAATTTAACCTTGGGAATATAGAAGATATAGGGATCAGAGAAAAAGTAGAGTTTGCTGGAAGTTTCGTAGATACTACACCAGTACAAGGACACCGAAGACATGTTTTTGCTCCGATAAGCGGACCTTACGGAACAAGAGCAAAATTATCAAAACTAATACTACCAGTTCTTAGAGATTTAAAAATAAGAAGCATAGTGAGTTTGGGAGTAAGGGATAGAAAAGAAATAGCTAGAAAAAAAGATGTTGAAATTCATCCTTGGTTATCATTAGAAAAACGAGCTGTTTTCATGAAAAATGCTAAAATTATAGTTTTTAGTGGTGGTCATGGAACTTGTTTTGAAACGGTAAAATATCAAAAACCGAGTATTTGTATTCCTACGCAACCTGAACAAACAGGAAATGCAGTTAAGTTGGAAAAATTAAATTGCTCTATTTTAGTAAGAAATCAAAATGAATTGAGAAAAGCATTTGATACAATTGAATCAGAAAGTAAAGAGTATAACAGTAAGGTGAGAGAATTAAATAATTTTTCAAGGAAATTCAATGGCTTAGCTCAAACAGTAAAAATCATTGAGTCATTATAAAACAAGAATTTCTCTTATATTAAAAAGTTTTCCGCCTTATTTTGCCTTGTGGTTTAATTTCTTCAAAAATTATAGCATTAAATTTATAGATTTTAGTATCTTGATCGTGCCAACTATCAGGATGTAATCCTGCTTTTAAGCAACATTGAGAAATAAACTCTTCTTCATCCCAGCCCCATTCGATAGGAACTTGTGGTAAAAGCAGTCCTTTAGATGGCCCCTTTTCCACTATTAATCCATCTTGACCTATTATTATATGCCTAGGATAATCTAATGGATTATCCACTTCTATAATTACAGGTGGAGTTAATATGCTAATTTCAAATACTAAATTAGTTAGTTCTTTTTGATCTATCGGGAAAAATCTTGGATCATTTATCGCTGCATTTATTGCAGAATCAATTAGTGCTTTAATTAGAATATGAGTTGGATAAGGATAACCGATACATCCCCGCAATTGTTTTTTATCATTTTTAATGGTACTTATTGTAACAAAAACACCAGCAGCATTATTTAGAAGTTTTTCTGGAGTATTTTTAGGAGCTCTAATTGTTTCTCCTGAAGTTATTTTTTTTAAAACGGCGTCTTTAGCAAGATTTAATAGAAAAAAACCTTCCTCATCAGTTAATTGAAAAGAAATACTGACAAGCCTCCGCCTATTTGTTACTATTATGCATTAATAATAAAAAATTACAGTCAAAAATTAAGAGTTAGATTTTTATTGATTCCTTTTTAATACCATCTTTTGAAATTAATAAGAAGTCAATTCCATCGCCGCTCATCGCGTCTCTGCTTATTGCTGATTTAATTGCTTTAGATACAATTACTTTTGCTTCTGTAAGATTAAGATTATCTTTGTAACTCTCCTCTAGAACTCCCATCGCTATTTCGGTTCCAGAACCCACTGCAGCATATTTATCAGGCAACAATGAACCCAAAACATCTAAAACAAATAGGGAGGGACCCTCTTCATCAATTCCTCCAACAATAGTTTGCGTGATCAAAGGTGCATATCTCCGATTAAATAGAATATTAGCCATCAATTTTGCTGCAGCTCTTACAGAAATTGGACGTCCAACATCCATGCTAAACAGATTAGCTTGAGCCTCAACTTCTCTAGTTAAGATTTGCATATCTCCAACAAGACCTGCACATGCTACACCTATTTGATCTGTTATTTTGAAGACTTTCCGACCCCCCTTACTCATGACAAAATGACCATAGGTCACACGTTTTTCTGAAGCTAAAATTACACCATCAGTGCAAACAACACCAATTGTAGTCGCTCCAGGAATCCAAGGAATTCCTCCTTGTTGGACTTGCTCGTTATATCCTTCCATGATTTTGAACCTTTCCGTTGGTATGTATACAAGATTGCCTATTAAGTTTACTATATGTGTTAATAAGAATCGAGGATTTAATAATAAAAAAATTTTGTAAATTAAATCTAATTCATTCCAATGAAATAGAAGAAATCCAATTATTGATTGAATAAAAGAATCAAAAATCATAAAAGTCACTTCCAATCAAGCTCACTATGGTGTTAAAAATATGAATAATCGTGGATTATATGTTGGAAGATTTCAACCTTTTCATAGAGGTCATCTTAAAGCTATAAAAGAGATTCTGAAAGAGGTGGAAGAATTAGTTATTGCAATTGGTAGCGCACAATACAGTCATAATGCTCATAATCCTTTTACAGCGGGTGAGAGAATAACCATGATTCGTTTAGCTTTAAAAGAAGCGGATATAGAATATTCTAGAATATGGATAATTCCGGTTCCAGATGTTCACTTGCACATGCTTTGGGTTTCTGCTTTAGAAGGGTATACACCAAATTTCCAAGTAGTTTATTCTAATGAACCACTAACAAGAAGACTTTTTACTGAAAAGAAGTATGAAGTTAAAAAAATACAATTTTTCGAACGAAAACAGTATAATTCAACTTTTATTAGACAAAAAATGCTTAAAGATGAAAGTTGGAAAAGCTTTATTCCAAAAAGTGTGGTTGATTATATTATAAAAATTGATGGAATCAATAGACTTCGAGATTTGGCTCGAACTGATTATCTCTAAATATAAAAATAATATTTTATTAAAAGGTTAATTATTATTTTGTTTGAGTTCATGATGGTTTATTCATTTTTTTCATATTTCAACTTTTATAAAATCTAATATCCTTGCATTATTCATTTCTTTTTTGTAGCTATAATCGTTAATACAAAAAATGTTGATATTAGAAGATAATTTTTAAGCATCATAATTAGATTAAAACCCTGCTTTCACTGGATCTAAAGGTTTTAAGATTTCTCTAAGCAATATTGTTGCATAAGAGCCTTTATTTAGCATAAAATTAATATTTATACGATTTTCGGATCTATTTGATTCTGAAAAAACTTTTTTCAATTTAAATTTTTTTAATGGTATATTGATTGCACGTAAATTACCCCTTCCACTAATTCGGGGCATTTTTTTAACTCTAAAATTTTCAGGAGTAATACCTTCAATTTCGAAAATATTTTTTTGCATTTCACCAATTTTCCCAGAAGAAAACCCTTGTTTAAATCCGACAAGAGGCAATGCAATACACATTTTTTCAAGTTTGATTGATTTATTTATTTTTTCAATATTTTCAATGTTTACAAGTTTGCCTGTTTGTGGCATGGGCAATCCTGACCTGTCTATATTTACAGCAAAATCTCCAATTGTTGCCTTTTTAAATGAAAATCCTTGCTCAATTCTTTTACTTAGAAATAAATTATACAAATAAGATTGATAAGCTTGAATAAATAGCATTTGAAGTTTAAAAGGAAGCCTCTTAAAAGCTCCAGTAAAATCATTTGGTTTTTTAGATAGATGATTAAGGATTAACCTTTCAAAACGCAGTTGTTTAGGAAATTTATGCAAAGATTTTTTAAAATCTTGTGTTCGAGCTAAATCTTTTCTAGCTTCTCTTGAATAAGGATTTTCCAATTTACTACAATTTACTAAATAAGTCAAGATAGCTTTTTTAAAATCATCTTTAATAATGGCTTTTCCCACCAAATGTGTAATAGGACGAATTGTACCAAACCTTTGATAACCAAAAAAATTAGGAATTCCACCTATTTCATTTAGTTGTTCAATAGTTTTTTTTATTGTCGTTTTAATTTCAAGTTCAGATGAATCAAGGTTATTAATATTAATTTTAAAATTGTTACCCAAGAGGTAATATGAAGACAAATGTTCACGAACATATCCTATCGGATAGAGAGTAAGGTCGCTGAGTTTATGAGATGTTATGTTTTCTATCAAGCTGTCTTCTATTGTTATGTATTGAGCAGTGATGGCTTTAGCATCTTTTATTCCTGCAAAACAAATTTTATTTTCATCAATTTTTAATTCACTGGAAATATATCTAATACCTAGCAAAGTATCCCAATTTCGTTTTATTAAAACGCAAAGTAAATACTTATTAATTTTTAATGAAGAAGAAAGAACTGAAAAGTTAGGTCTTTTATCTATTTTTGCAATTGAACCATCAACAAGAACCTCTTCGACAATAAAATCATCAATTGAGTTCTTTATAGATCCACTTAGACCTTTATTTTTTGTTGCATAATTACAAATGCCGAGAACTTTATCAATTCTCGGAACCTGCATTTTAGGAACACCTTTTGGTCAAAGTAATTTAAGTTCTCCAGTTAATCTATCGATTTTGTCAGCAGGCGCTGGACCTATACCTAAGCAGGTGATTGTACCTTCAGGAATCTGAGTTAAACCTTTGTCAATAATTAATGCATGAGGTAGTCCCAAATTAGCTGCATCCTTCTCAAATTTTAAAAGCTCTTTTTCATCTTTTACTTTAACTGCTATTTTACGCTGACCCTCTAGTATCCATGCTTTGAACCAATTTCTATAATGTGTACGAGCTTTAATAGCAGCTGAAACAGCTGCATGTCCAGCTTGAGAAGCAATCTTTCCTTTGCTTAAATTCAAATCTCTACGGAAGATTATTACTTGTTTATAATCGAATTCAGGCATGATTATTGTTCCAACTATCTTTAGTGGATGTTATGGCGGATATAAAATGTTTGCAAATATATTGCTAATAAATAAAAAAGAGTAATAGAAACTTCAGGTTTTAGTATAGCTTTTAATAACGTGCGTCCTTGTAAATCAATTTCATTAACGTTCCTTATTGAATTGTTTAATCCAATCCTTTTGCAAAACCTTAAGATTTTGCTGAATTTATTATCAGAGAGAGAGTTTAAGAAGGCTCGGATTTTTAGCATGACAAGAAAATCGAAATTAAAAGCGTTCATATAATTAATCTGATAAAGTCTAAGAATGTCACTTGAAAAGTTGTTATTATCAATGGCCATATTGGCTATGTTAGCTGCGATGATTGAGCTTCTTAATCCGAAAAGTATTCCTCCACCAGTGGTTGGTTTAACAAGAGAAGCGGCATCACCTAACACCATAAAACCATTTAAATATAATTTTGGAATTGGACCTCCTAATGGTATTGAATGGAATTCTTTACTAATGATTTTGGCTTGAGATAAATATTTTGAAGCTATTGGATGTTTAATCATGAGCTTTTTTAAGAAATCATTCGGATTTCCAATATTAGTAGCAAGTCCAATTTTCGCAGTTTCATCTTTTGTTGGAATAAGCCAAGCATAAAAGCCAGGAGCATAATCCTTTCCGAAATACACATCTACCGAATTAGATTGCAGATTTTTGATATTTTCGACTTTAGCGTTAACAGAAAAAACAAGTTTTTTAGGATTCAAAGGTACTAACTTTGTTTGTTTTAGGAGTCTAGATGAGATCCCCTCCGCATCAAATACTATTTTTGATTTAAAGATTTTTTTGGATCCATTATAGTTAACTTTTACACCTTTAACAAAACCATTTTGTATTATCAGCGATTGAACTCTTGAATTTAAATTAAAGATTGCACCAGCATCTTGAGCCTTATTAAAAATGTATTTATCAAAAAGCTCACGATTAACAGCACATGTAACCGGTTTGGATAATTTTACTGGAAAAGAAAAACCATCTTGTGAATAAAAATTAGCTACGGAAAATTCATTCTCAACAATTTTCCTAGGCAACGGATATAGACCCAAATGTCTAAGACTATTAATGCTTAAATGCCCAGCACAATGATTTGGAATACCAATTTCATGATGTTCTTCAAAAACTGTAACTTTTTTCCCTAATTTTGACAATATTAATGCTGCAAAAGAACCGACAGGTCCTCCTCCTATAACTATCGCATCATGCATCTCTGTCATGATCAGCACGCTAGAAGTAATCTAGGGATTCTGGATAAGTTCTATACGCCTCTTTCCTCTAGTCAGAGAAACGGTATTTATTTTTCCTCCAACTTCTAGCCTAAGTAAAAGTTCGTTAAAATCTTTATAACCCAAATCGTCAAATTCTCTTTTTAATTGATCAAACAGTTCAGCGTCTGTAAGATCACCTTTCTTATTAAGAATTTCTAATATCACATAATAAGCAGGACGTGTTTTCCAAGTTTTGATTTGNATTTTTCTCACTCTCACTATGCAACGGGGGTTGAAGTTTTCTTTATCTGTCTAAAATGTTTACTAAAATCTTTGTACCATTTCTCCATATCAGGTGTAACTGAAGAACCCACTTCTTTAAGGGCAGCCTTGAAATCTTCCATTGTTACTTTTTCTGCTGACTTATCTCTTCTTAGTGTGTGCATAGCAGCTTCTCTGCAAATTGATTCTATATCTGCTCCTGAATAATATTTTGTCATATTAGCTAAATAATTCAAATCCACATCGCTGGTTAACGGCATATTTTTTGTATAAATATTGAATATTTCAAGTCGACTTTTTTCATCTGGTTCGGGAACATAAATTATTCTATCAAACCTTCCTGGTCTTAAAACTGCAGAATCTACCATATCAGGTCTATTTGTCGCTGCAATAACAACTATATCATTGAGAGTTACAATACCATCCATTTCTGTCAAAAGCTGGCTTATAACCCGTTGAGACACACCACTATCTGATAATCCAAGTCCACGTCGAGGAGCTAAGGAATCCATTTCATCAAGAAAAACCACTGTTGGAGAAGCCATACGAGCTTTTCTAAATACCTCCCTAATTGCTTTTTCAGATTCACCAACCCATTTGGAGAATACCTCTGGACCTTTAATTGTTATAAAATTAGCTTCGCTTTCTGTTGCTACTGCACGAGCTAAAAGAGTCTTGCCACAACCAGGTGGCCCGTATAATAATATACCTTTTGGTGGTTTTATTCCAAGTTTTTTAAACATTTCTGGATTTTTAAGAGGCCATTCAACAGCTTCTTTTAGATGCTGCTTTACTTCTTCTAGTCCGCCTGCATCATCCCAATGAACATTTGATACTTCTATATATACTTCGCGCATAGCTGTTGGTGTAACTTCTTTATAAGCATTGATAAAATCTTCCATTCTCACATCCATTTTCTCTAGTACATCTGGAGGTATACGCTCTTCTTCAAGGTTTATTTCAGGCAAGTATCGACGTAGTGCTTTCATAGCTGTTTCCCTCCCTAATGCTGCTAAATCAGCCCCAGTATACCCGTGACACATCTCTGAAAGTTTTTTAAGATCAACATCTTCAGCCAAGGGCATTCCACGTGTGTGAATCTGAAGAACTTCATGTCTTCCTTCTTTATCCGGAACTCCAATTTCTATTTCTCTATCAAACCGTCCTGGTCTTCTTAATGCCGGATCCAAAGCTCCGGGTCTGTTGGTCGCTCCAATCACTATTACATTTCCCCTTCCTGAAAGACCGTCCATTAATGCAAGAAGTTGAGCTACTACTCTTCTCTCTACTTCGCCGGTTACTTCTTCACGCTTTGGAGCAATAGCATCCAACTCATCAACAAATATTATGCTAGGTGAATTTTGTTGAGCTTGTTGGAATATTTCTCTTAATCGAGCTTCTGACTCTCCATAAAATTTACTCATAATTTCCGGACCATTTATTGAATGAAAATTCGCTTCTGACTCATTTGCTACTGCACGAGCTAAAAGAGTCTTACCACAACCAGGTGGTCCATGGAGCAATACACCCTTTGGAGGTTCTATCCCTAATCTCTGGAAAATTTCTGGATGTCGCATTGGGAGTTCTACCATCTCCCTTACTCTTTGTATTTCTTCATGTAATCCTCCAATATCTTCATAGGTAGTTCTTGGTAATCCTTTTGCCTCTGGTGCAGGTTCATTTAAAATTACAAGCCTAGTTTCACTTGTCACTTTTGTAATTCCATGAGGACGAGTTTTTGTTACTGTAAAAGGAATTGCGTGACCTAACATCATAACAAGAGTAGTATCACCCTCAACCAATGTACGTTCCATTAAACGATTTTTGACAAAATTTGTAAAATCATCATCCACATTTAGTCGCATATCTACAGGACCAAGAGTTATTGTCAATGCAGGTTTAACTTTTGCTGCTTTGATAACTACATATTCATTTATTGCCGTTCCTGCATTCTTTCGGGTAAAGCCATCTATTCGGATAATTTCTTTATTTTGATCCTCACTATATGCTGGCCAAGCTATCGCTGAAGTCGATCTTTTATTAACAATTTCTATCACATCACCTGCACTGATACCTAGTTTTTGCATTGTTCTCTGATCTATACGAGCTATACCCCTTCCTACATCTCTTTGTCTTGCATCTCCAACCCGCAATTGAATTTCATTCATTTAAAACACTCCGTGTTAATGCACGTTTAGCGTGATGAAACAGAGATATATTCCTATATAAACTTTAGATCCATTATTGAAATACTATCTACTAGTTCTTCTCACCATTAAAGTTTGAACTTGACTAACAGTATCGATTCTCTGAATTTGATTCTCGAAAATATCGACTAAACCTGTTATATCTTCTGGAAATTTTATTTGCACCAATAGGGCCTTTAATCCAAAAGCTATTGGTTCTTCACCATAACCTTCTAATGAAGAAGATTCTGGTAAACATTTTTCAATTTTTTTCTTCAATTCATCAAAATTATCCATTATATCTTCTGGAAAGACTTTATATGTGACTATAATATGACCCATTTTAATTTTCACCATTATGGCCCTGAAAAACCACATTTCGGACAGATATAAATACGACTAAACTTTCTGCATCTTCCACATCTTTTGATTTGGATTTCACCACATTCAGGGCAGAAGAATTTTGTGGCTTCTGTTTTGGGTTGAATTGGTTTTCCACAACTTGTGCACGTTACTAATGACAGTATTGATCTTTCTGACATCAAGTTCATCTCTGAGACGGTTTGTTAATGTAAAGCTTCCTTATATCTTCTATGTTTATCTTTTCGCAAGTTTATTATTAATGATAACTAACTATACTTTATCAGGGTCTCGTTTTGGGAGTAAAGCTTCAACAAATAGTTCCTAAAACCTCAATTAAACTAGAAAATTTAAGCGGAAAAATTATCGCTGTTGACGCATATAATGCTCTATATCAATTTCTTTCTATTATTCGTCAACCTAATGGTACACCACTAAAGAATAACTCTGGAAAAGTGACAAGCCACTTGGCTGGCTTATTATACAGAACAAGTAATCTGATAGAATTGGGTATCAAACCTATTTTTATTTTTGATGGAAATCCTCCAATACTAAAAAAAACAGAAATTGAAAGACGAACAAAAATAAAAGATGAAGCCTTAGCAAAATATGAAAAAGCTCTAGAAGAGGGGAAAATGGAGGAGGCGCGCAAATATGCTCAAGCAACATCACGCCTCAAGGATTACATGATTTCTGATAGCAAGAAACTATTATCTCTAATGGGGCTTCCTTGGATTCAAGCGCCAAGTGAAGGTGAAGCTCAAGCGGCTTATCTAGTAAAAAAAGGAGATGCAGAGTATTGTTCTAGTCAAGATTATGACAGCTTGCTATTTGGAGCATCTAAATTAGTTAGAAATATGACAATTTCAGGAAAAAGAAAGGTCGCCCGAAAAAATATTTATATTAACATAAATCCTGAATTGGTAGAATTAAAAAAGACACTCGAAGAAAATAAAATAACTTTTGAACAATTAATTGATTTGAGTATCTTAATTGGGACGGATTATAATCCCAATGGAGTAAAAGGTTTAGGAGCTAAAACTGCCCTAAAACTCATTAAGGAATATGGTAGTTTTGAAAGAGTTTTGCCTCATCTAAAAAATAACCAAATTCAATTTGAATATAAAAAAATCCAAGAGCTTTTTTTAAATCCAGAAATAACTGATGACTACCTATTAGAATGGAAAGATGTTGACTTTGAAGATATTGTTGATTTTCTCTGCTTGGAAAAAGATTTTTCAGAATCCAGAGTTCGAAAAGCTCTAAATAAGCTACAAAAAGGAACAAAGGAATCCAGAGAGAAAATGACTCTTGAAAAATGGTTCAAATAATACTTTGTAGTCAAATGTGTTTATTTAATTATTTAAATCATTGTCCTAATTTTCCAGTTAAGGGAACAAAAGCTACTCCACCCAAATTTTCTTTTTTTATCTTTCCATCAAGGCTTTTTTTTATTTTTATTAAATTTTGAAAAAGAGATGCACTGCCGATGGGAATTAACATGATTCCATTAGTTTTTAATTGATCTATAAGAGGTGGAGGTACCTCTCTGGCTGCCGCTGTAACAATAATCCGGTCATATGGAGACTCCTCAGAATATCCCAGAGAACCATCTGCATTTATGATTTTTACACGATCTGCATAACCAGAATTAATTATATTTTTCCTAGAATTTTCTGCAAGAGGCTTTATTATCTCCAAAGTAAAGATACACCCCCATTCACTTCTAGGTGTGGAACTAGGAGCAACTATTTCGGCTATTGTAGCTGAATGCCAACCTGATCCAGATCCAACTTCCAATACTTTATGGCCAATTTCTAATTCTAAGGCTTCATTCATAATTGAAACCATGTATCGCCTAGCCCAGAAATAAACTGAAACTATGTGGCGCAGAACATGTTTGACCATGTCCAATAGGAAGAGGAGTATCTGATGCATAATAGGATTTCATATCTTCTGGCAAGAAATTTGTACGAGGTACAGCTAGCATTGCTGTCTTTACTTTTTTTGAATGCAGTACACCTTGTCTAATTAATTGATTAATCAGTTCAGTCCATTTATCTTGTTCCAATTAAACACCAAAAAGATTAATACCATGCTAACTTTTTAACGTATTGTGAAAAAAATTCAAGGGATCGTCATCAATCATTTCACAGTAACACATTTTGCGAGGTTTCTGGGAGTATCCGGATTTAGTCCCTTTTCTAAAGCTACATAATATGCTAAAAGCTGTAANGGTACAACAAAAGGTATTGGAGAAAGTATCTCGGGTATTCCGGCAGGAACTTCGATATAATCATCAGATAACTTTTTTATGATTTCATCTCCTGTTTCTATTACAGAAATTATTGAAGCACCTCTTGCTTTCATTTCCATGATATTGCTAATTAGCGTCTTATGTGAACCGTCTTTTGGACAAATAAAAACTACTGGAATTCCGGATTCAATCAAACTAATTGGACCATGTTTACTTTCTCCGGCTGGAAAAGCCATGGATGGAACATAAGCTATTTCCATGAGTTTAAGCCGTCCCTCATAAGCTGTTGCTGCACTAATTCCTCTTCCTAAGAAGAAGAAAATTTTTGCTTTTTTGTATTTCTTTGCTATTTTCTTTATTTTATTGGCCTGTGTTGAAATTATTGTTTCTACATTTTTAGGTATTGTTTCTAGTTTTTCAGATAAATGATCCATCTCATCTTGAGAGACTTTTCCTCTTTTTTTAGATAATCTAAGAGCTAATTGAGCTAAAACAGAGAGTTCAGAAGTAAAAGTTTTAGTCGCCGCTACACCAATCTCAGGCCCAGACTGTTGACCAACATATACTCGAGAAACACGAGTTAATGTGGAACCTATCACGTTTGTTAATCCTAATATTGTTGCTGCTCTTTGTTGTGCGCAAGTTACTGAAGATAAGGTATCAGCTGTTTCACCTGATTGACTAACAGCTAAAATAGTACTATCAATATTAACAGATTTGCCATGTTGTTCTATAAATTCTGAAGCATAAACTGGATAAGTTGGCAAGAATGCAAGTTTAGAAAACATATAAGATGCTGCTAAACAAGCATGATAAGATGTGCCACAGGCTACCAAAAAAACATCTTTAGCTCTATCAAGAAATGTGGAGATTAAATCTAGATAATGATCTTGTAGTCTTAGTGTGTTACGTAATGTTAATGGTTGTTCATTAATTTCCTTAATCATGAAATGAGGATATCCCTTTTTTAAAGCCATTTCAGGGGTCCAATCAATAATCTTTGGTTCTCTTGAAACGAGAGTAGAATCAACAATTTTTTTAATTTCATAGCCACTAGCAGATATATTAATTAATTCTCCGTTTTTTATTACTAAAGCTTTATTTGTTATTGGCAAAAATGCTGGTATATCGGATGCAATATAGTAACCTTTTTCGTTATAACCTAAGACTAAAGGGCTTTCATTTCTTGCACATATTATTTTATCTGGTTCTATTGTCGAAATAACCGCAATGGCATAAGAACCCTCCAATCTTTTCACTGCTTCAAGAACTGCATCTGCTAAACCTTTTTTTGGATTTTTTGATATGTTATCCTCTATCAGATGGGCGATTATTTCTGTGTCAGTTTTAGAAATAAAATTATGACCATTATTTTCAAGTTCAGATTTTAATTCAGAAAAATTTTCGATTATACCATTATGAACAACTGCAATTTTGTTTGTGCAATCTATGTGTGGATGGGAATTAATTTCTAGGGGAGCTCCATGTGTGGCCCATCTTGTGTGACCAATCCCGATAGTTCCTTTTAAATCATCAAGATTTAGTCTTTGGTGTACTTCATCAATTTTTCCTTGACCTTTCTTAATTTGAAGCTGATTGTTATAAAGTGTTGCAATTCCGACAGAGTCATATCCTCGATATTCAAGCCTTTTTAGTGAAGCGTGAATCAATGAAGAGGCAGAACCTTTTTTTAAAATACAACCGAAAATACCGCACATTTTATTCACATTCTTGCATCGTAAGATTTAAGTTTTTATTGAATTGATTCTATCTAATAAGCATTATTAAGAGAAAAACAATAGTTGTGAAAACTTTTTTTTAGTGCTCAAACCAGCGTTTAAAAAAATATTGCGGTTTTTAATCATTTACAATAAATATTATATTTATCCGCTATAATAAAATTTTTAATGGTTCAAGAATGTTATTTAATTGAGAAATAGATGAAGAAAATACTACTAGTAAAAAACGAAAAAGGATACAAAACAAGAAACATTAAGATGGTTCAAGATCCCAAAAAACTAAGAATGATGCTAGGGAATCTAACCTGGAAAATTTTATCAATAATTTCAGAAAAAGAACAATATCCACTACAAATCGCGCGGAAACTTGGAATCCATGAACAATTAGTTTACTATCACATCAAGAAGCTGGAAAAAGCAGGAGCAATTTTTATAAAAAAAGAGGAAAAAATGAAGGGGGGAAATGCTAAATATTTCAAGGCTAAGGCATCCGCATTTGGAATAGAATTTCCTGCTAAAGACGAAATGACTCATGAAATTATCTATCCAAATATAACCGATAAAGTTCAAAGTTTTTTCAAAGAATTTGTTGATAACAAAAATGTTTTCAATGGAATAATTGTTGTAGGCAGTCCAATACCTCATGGTGCATTTAAAACATGTGCCAGAGATGGGCATTATGCAGCTCATCTGACATTTTTTTTGGGTCAATTTATGAAAATATCCCAAGATTTTTCTATAAAACTTGATGTGGATGTAAAAGCTGAAAAAGAGAAGAAAAATAATTTAATCTTGGTTGGGGGTCCAGGAACCAATCTACTAGCTCAAGAAGTCAACAGGTATTTACCTATAAAATTTAATATGCAATCTAGTAAACAAGGATTTTTATTTGGAGGACTAATATCTGAAATAACTTCTCAGATTTACACTTCGGATGCAATTGGAGTAATCGCAAAAATTATAAATCCTTGGGATAAATCCAAACGTATAATTGTTATAGCAGGAAACAAATCAGTTGGTACCAAATCATGTGTTTTGGCATTAACAAAATATCACGATAAAACGCTTTTAAATTTGGAGAAAAAAGATACATTCGCTACTGTAATTCAAGGATATGATTTAGACGGCGATGGAAAAGTAGATTCTATAGAGTTGAAAGAGTGAAATGAAAAATAATAGCCTTTATGAAGTAATATTCGCTCATGGCCACAAAAATATTCTAGCATCACATAAAACTACCATAGAATTTACAAAGGATTTAGAATTATCAAAAAAGGGTGATTGCATAGTAGCAGTGGCTTCTAGCAAATCACTAATTGAGTTAAATGATGAATTTAAAAAGAGATTAAAAAAAAATAATTCAAAATTAGCTATTATAATTGAAATTGAAGGCTTAACTGAAAAAATAATTGCCAATGGAACACCCAAATTACTCCTCTCAAATACTAGAGAAATAGTAATTAGAAAAAGTGATTACATTGACGATAGAACATTAGCGATAAAAGCCGATAAAGCAGCCTGCGATTTATCAGCAAATCTTCGTAAAAAACTTAAAGATCCAAAAAAGATAGTAAAAATTACTTTATGGATTAACTAGTGAATTTTTATGTCAAAGGCAACCTGATTCTGGTAAGGCGCTGTTTCTTTAATTTTTTTAGCAAAAAGAAATTGATCTATAATCCTTTCACATTCTTTAAATTTTTCTGAGAGTCGAAATTTAGCTTCATTTATAGTGTCAGGAGGTTTAATAAATTCATAATAATGAATTATGCCTCCTTTGTGGCGAATTGCCTTACAAGCAACTTTGATAAAATCTTTAGCTTTTTCAGGTAAATTCATTATTACTCTATCTGCTTTGCACAAAAGATGTTGATTAACTATAGATTTAGCATCTCCTAAAAAAGGTTTTATATTAGCATCCACCCTATTTAATTTAATATTTTTTTCCAAGAATTCTATTGCTGAAGGATTTATATCAATTGAGTAAATTTTTGCTGTAGGATTTTTCTTGGCAATGAGAATTGAAAAAGGGCCGACTCCAGCAAAAAGATCCACAATCACTTCATCAGGGATTGTGAGAGAAGCGACTCTATTATGCTCTTGAGAGAGTCTTGGAGAAAAATAGACTTTTGCAATATCCAAAAAATATTTGCAGCCATATTCCAGATGTGTAGTGTATGTGCGATTTTCTCCTGAAAGAAAATTCAAACTTCGCAATCTGTAAGCGCCTTGGATCGGACTTGATTTTGAAAGAACTGTTTTCACATTTTTATGTAATTCCAAAATAGCTTCGCCTAAGGGTTTGCTATAGGTTTTTAGCTCCTCAGGAATTTCAATAATTGCTATATCACCGATAATGTCTAAAGAATGGGGAAGTTTTTCAAATAAGAATTCAGGTATTTTTTTTTCCAAAAGTTCATCCAAAGTTTTTGCCTGATTTTTTTTGGGAATAAAAGTTTCATTCAATATCTGAAAATCACAATTGGGCACCTTGAGAGTCGCAAGCTCTTCCCATGAAGGTTTATGAATCAAAGGGATTAAAAGTTGATTATTATTTTTTTTAATCTTTAACCTATTATTTAGTAATCTAAGTTTTCTAAGCTTTTTAATCATCAATTCTCCTTGGCTAGCATCAACTTGAATACTAATCGATTTTTCAAACATTTTTTAAGCATTCTTGGTTATTTGATAAAGATTATCGATTTTTTTTACTTTAAAGCGAATATCTAGTAATTTTTCCACTAGCCAAATATTAGTTTCCAAATGTTCCGATAGTATTCTTGTGAAAAAAGTTGATTTCTCCTTAGTTAAAGCCATGAAAGTAACAAGCATGTCTGAGAGATTCAAATCAACTGTTGCTCTAGATTTGATATTAACATTTAGTTTTTTTGCAGCTTCCTTTCCTATTTCTTCACTGGATTTTCCAATAGCACCAATTGCATCCGCGCCTACAATAACACCAGTGGATGTCTTCGCCCAAATCACAATTGAACTTCCTTTTTGGATTGGATTTGATGTATCATATACTGATTTAATATTTGCAGAATATCCGTTTTGGCTAAGGTAATCTCTAGCGGCAATAGCTTGCCTTTCAGCAACCTTTCTATTTGACAAAAAAGTAGAAACTGAAATTCCATTAACAGAACATACCTTACCAAATTGATCAAGAATAATTGGCTTTAAATAAACTGAAGGATTGACTTTAAGGATAACTTCTCCCATTCCTTTTGGGTAATAACCATAGCGGTTAATTTTTATTGAAGCTTGAATTCCCATCTTTTTTAAAATATTTAGAAGAATAAACTTCATATAATTTATTGTTGGAGAATTTGATACATCAGTTCCACCTTTTGTAATACATAATCTCACTGGATTATCTGCAAACACACATATTGGTAATACCGTTAGAATAAGAGCTGAAATACTGCCAGCCGTTCCTATACTAGAAGTGAAATTGCCGCCTATATTCTTATAAGGTATGAACCAAAGTTCTTTTGAATTCATTTTGGCACCATGAATTTTTGCTCTGCATAATTTTCCAGCAGTTTTTACAGCCTCTAAATGTTGCGGCTTTAAACCTGGTTTTGGTCTGTTATTTCTAATATTATAAATGTGAAGTGGTTTTTTTGTAATAGCAGATAGCGCGACAGACAATCTAAGAATTGTTCCACTTCCACTCTTTTGGCTACCATCCACCTCAAAAAATCGATATTCTTCCAAAGAGACACCTTAGTTATTAATTAAAATACAAGTTACAAATAATTAATAAGCGTCTATAATTAATTTTAGATCTTGAGGAGAATATTGTGACTAGTGAAAAGGAGAAGTTAGAGAAATTAGCCATGAGAGTGGATGAAATTCTCACAGTTTTAAATAGCATCTCAGAAGAAGTTCAAGGATTATCAAAATCAATTAAAATAGTTTTAGGGGTAAATGTTAGTCGAACTTCACCATTGACATCTAAAATTGCACCAGTTGATAGCAATAAGTCGATAAGTAATATCAAAAAGAATTTTCCTAAAGATTTAGAGAAACTCCTTGATTTTAAAGAAGAAGCGCAATATGTTATTATTAAACCAAAGCAATTTCTTGGATCCGAGAACTTTGCAAAGATTGCCTCTATTACAAGAGAACTTGGAGGGGAATACATAAGCGCCGGAAGAGATTCACATTTCAGAGTATCTAAAAAATAACTAAAAAAAATAAAAAATCATTAATTATTTTTTCATAATTTTTTATTTCACAACTTTTACTTTCACATAGCTCTCTACAGTATGAAGAATTCGTAGCAACAGCGTTTTTAAAAATAATTTTTTCCAGAATAAGAATTAGGTTATGAGTTTGCTCAAAACTAATTTTGGAAAACTAATGGTTTACTCTTCTAATAAAGAATCACAGAATAAGAAATTAAAAGCTATTAATTTGGCAACAAGAAAAACTGCTAGGTTGTTAAACATGAGTTTTGAATCAAGACAAATTAATGAGAATTTTTCTAAAGTTTTCGTGTATTACGATAATGGAACTGATGAGCCTATACCTATTTATTGTGATAAAGGAAAAAAAGAGAGGATACAGGATATTTGTACGATTTTGCGAAAGATGATGTTTGTTTTATCTTTTCACCCTAAACATTTTTCCCTAAAATATATCAGAAATTCAATTATGACACTTTCTTGAAAGTGATTGTCTGATTTTCTAATAATACCTCATATACTTGATTTACATCAAAAGTGATGTTTAATCTATCATATTCTTGTTCAGTTAAAAAAAGCACAATCTTAGGAATAGCAATTTGTGATCTCTGAGGAATAAAAGGCATTTGTTGTTGTAATGCTTGCATGATATCCTGAGCCATTTTCGCTTCTTCTGTTTTTGGTCTAACTATAAAAGAGGAAGATACATTTCTCTCTTCAACTAGTTCAATCCTTTTACCCAAATTACCATCCAGATCACGATTTGATTCAATTTTTTTGACTCTAACTCTGAACACTATCGATCAAACTCAGAATTAAATTAATCAATCATAGATTTAACTAATACTGTGGTATTTCCTTTTTCCAAATGTTTGCAGAAATAGATTAAAAATTGAATTATAATTCCAAAAAAAGAATACTAATCAATTTCTTGAAAAAGCTCATTAACTATTTTTGAAAAATTTGTAGCTAATAATTTATTACAATCGCCTAATGATTCTTCTAATGTTTTATCAAAAGGAATTTCTCCAAGAAAATTAAGATTAAGCTTTTTAGTTTCTTTTTTAATACTTTCTGTTTCACTTATTTTCATGTTTTCAATTATACCAATAACTCTGATTTTTAGTTCCTTAAATAATTGTATCTGTTTTTTTACTGTATGAAAAGCTAGCTTTGAGGACGTAGTTACGATTAAAAACTCGATTTTTCTTACTAATTTAATAATATCAAGTACAGCATCTCCAATTCCTGGTGGCATATCAATAATAAGCATATCTAATGCACCCCATTGAGTTATAGAGAGCAATTCAATTAAAGCATTGGATATATCCTCACCCCTCAACGGTATTGGAAATTCACCTGAATAAAAAAAAAGTGACATATAAGATAGGCTATTAATTCTGGGAGGAATTATCCCCCTTTCTTCTTTAGGTGAAATATTTTTGACACCCATTATCAGATGAGTTGAAGGACTAGTGAAATCTAAATCAAAAAGACCTATTTTCAGGCCTCGACGAGCCAATGTTAAAGCCAGGGTAGTAGCAATCATGCTTTTTCCTACACCGCCTTTGCCACTTGAAACGGCAATTACCCGTTTAACATTTTTTAGTCTATTATGTATTACACTTGATCGGGGATCAATCAAATTATTTGGCTCCTTTTATTTTTTCAAGCCAAATTCCCCTACCCTGAATTATTTTAAAATCAGGACTTTTACAATTTGGACATTTGATATAAGCATGTGCTACTTCTGGAACAAAATGTATTTTTTCTATAGTATCTTCATCGAGGTTTTGTCTCCTAAAAATCCATTTTACTCCACATATTTGACATTCAAGTTCAGTCTTTGCTCTCAATATGAGGAATAATGTATTTCTGAAGATATCCTTTTTTAATTGTTCGAAAGCAAAAGAAAGAATATCTTCTTCAATTTGCTGAAGTTCTCCAATTCTTACTGTTATTTCTTTGATTTCTTTTAGTTTTCTTTTTGTAGCTATTTTTGTTACAGCAGTAATAATAGATTCTGCCAAAGCCCATTCATGCATGTAGCAGGTTATGAATCTTGGATGATTAAAACATATTGCAAAAATTTTCGTTTTTCGAGAAGAGTTATAAACTAAATAAAACAGTAAAAAAGTATGGTTAACAAAGTTCATTGTGCTCATATTCTTATTAAATCAGAAAAAGAAGCTAAAGAAGTGCTAGAAAAATTAAAGAGTGGAAAGAAATTCTCAGTTATTGCTAAATCAGTTTCATGCTGTTCTTCTAGAAAAAAAGGTGGCGATTTAGGTTTTTTTACAAGAGGAAAAATGGTAAAAGAATTTGAGAATGCTGCTTTTGCTCTCAATAAAGGCGAAACCTCTCATATTATTAAAACTCAATTTGGTTATCATATTATCAAGCGTTTAGAATGAAATATTTCAATCCACATCATCTCTTGAATTAAAAGATCTATTACTGACAAATAATTTTATAATTAGTTTATTTTTAAAATAACTTAGAAAATTTAGCCGTTTTTAAATATAATAAATTTATTTTAAAGTCTAAGATAATTGAAATATAAAAGGGAGAAGAAAAATACCTGATCAAAAAAAAGAATTAAAAATAATTGGAATGAATTGTGCTGCTTGTTCACAAGCAATAGAAAAAGCATTGCTTAAAGTTGAAGGAATAAGAAAAGTAAATGTGAATCTATCAACAGAAACAGCATATGTAGTATATAATCAGGAAATAATAAACGAAGAGAAAATAAAAGAAATTATTAGAAAAACAGGATATGAGGTAGCAGAAGAATCCAAGAAAATAACTTTACAAATTGGAGGAATGACATGTGCTTCTTGTTCACAAGCAATTGAAAAAACTTTGTTGAAAACTACTGGCGTGAAAAAAGCAAATGTTAACCTAGCAACAGAAAAAGCTACTATAAGTTATGATCCTGAAAAAATAAAATACAAAGAAATTAAGAATGCAATAGAGAATGTTGGTTACAATGTTCTTGAAAAAGATGTTGAGTTAAGTTTTGAGAACGGAAAAAAGTATAGAATTATCTAAACTAGCGGATAAGAGAAAAAAAGTTATCCTTGCATGGATATTAACAATTCCGATCATCGTGTGGATGATCCCGGAAATGTTGTTTTCAATAAGTTTTCCAAATCCTCTAGTATTTAATCTTGGTCTAATATTTTTTTCAGCTTTAGTTTTGTTTATTCCAGGATGGACAACTTACAAATCGGCTACTAAAGCAATCAGGCATGGAACAGCAAATATGGATGTACTTATAATGCTTGGAACTTTGGCTTCTTTTTTAACTGGACCTGCTTCGCTATTTACTGATCTAGCAAATTATGCTGGAGTTGGGGCAATGATAATGGCTTTTCACCTTTCTGGGAGATACATAGAGGCTAAAGCCAAGGGAAGAGCATCACAAGCTATCAAGAGACTGTTGGAACTTGAAGCTAAAAAAGCCACTATACTCAAGGATGGAATAGAGCAAGAAGTCCCTATTGATGAAGTTGAAAAAGGAGATCTAATGTTAATACGTCCTGGAGATAAAATTCCAACTGATGGTATAATTATGGAAGGGATCAGTAGCATTGATGAATCGATGGCAACTGGGGAATCTATGCCAATATCGAAAAAACCGGGTGACACTGTTATCGGAGCAACAATTAATCAACGAGGATTTCTAAAAGTACAAGCAACAAAAATTGGAAAAGAAACATTTTTATCTCAAATAATAAAATTGGTTGAAGAAGCACAAGGATCAAAGGTTCCTGTTCAGGAATTTGCAGATAGAGTTACTAGCTATTTTGTTCCTATAGTATTATTATTAGCAATTTTTGCATTTATTTTGTGGACAGCTTTTCCTAATGAAATGAGAAATGTAACTATTTGGGCAGTACAGTTTCTCCCTTGGGTCAATCCTGATCTTAGCACACTATCATTGGCAATATTTGCGACTGTTGCAACTTTAGTAATTGCATGTCCCTGTGCTTTAGGATTAGCTACACCAACTGTATTAATGGTTGGAACAGGTATGGGAGCTGAAAATGGAGTATTAATAAGACAAGGGGAAGCTATTCAAACTTTAAAAGATGCGAAAGTAATTGTTTTTGATAAAACTGGAACAATTACAAAAGGAAAGCCGGATGTAACAGATGTAATTCCAGTTGATGGACTTAGCAAAAATGATCTATTGAAAATTGCTGCCAGTGTTGAAAAAGGTTCTGAACATCCTATTGCTGAAGCTGTTATTTCTAAAGCTGAAGAAGAAAAAATTTCATTGGTGGAAATAAATGATTTTGAATCAATAACAGGTAAAGGTGTAAAAGCTAATATTGGATCAGGAGACAATATCATCGTAGGCAATTACAAACTTTTAGATGAATCAAAAATTGATTATGATAAATTAAAATCAAAACTTACAGAGTTGGAAAAAGATGCAAAAACTCCCACTTTAATTGCGAAGAATGGTGAATTCATAGGCATCATTGCAGAAGCAGATACAATAAAAGACGATTCTAAGAAAGCTATAGCTGAAATTGAAAAGATGGGACTTAGAACGATAATGTTAACAGGTGATAACAGGCAAACTGCAGAAGCTATTGCAAAAAAAGTTGGGATTTCTCAAGTTATAGCAGAGGTTCTACCTAGAAAAAAAGTTTCTGAGATACAGAAACTTCAGAAAGAATTTGGAATTGTGGCAATGGTTGGGGATGGCATAAATGATGCTCCTGCCCTTACCCAAGCAGATATTGGGATAGCAATTGGAACAGGAACAGATGTGGCAATTGAAGCTGGAGACGTTGTGTTAGTAAATGGTAAACTCTCAGAGGTGGTTAAGGCTATTAAATTATCTCGTGCAACTTTCCGAAAAATCAAACAAAACTTATTCTGGGCTTTCTTTTATAATAGCATAATGATTCCTTTTGCAATTTTAGGATTGGCACATCCAGTAATTGCAGAAATTGCAATGGCCATAAGCTCAATAACAGTTATTACAAATGCAAATCTTTTAAGAAGATCTGATATAAGACCAGCCTTTTCAAAGGAGGTGAATTAATGGTAATAGATCCTGTATGCGGAATGGAAGTAGATGAAAAAAAAGCTAAATTTAAGACAACGTATCAAGGAAAGGTCTATTATTTCTGCGCGCCAGGTTGCAAATTCCTTTTCGAAGAAAAACCCCAGAAATATGTCAGTAATTCTTCCAAAAAAATCTGAAAATATAGACTTATTGTAAACATTACTGAATTTTTTAAAAGTCTCCCAGAAGAACATGTTCTGCAAATAGATCCTCACTAAAAGCTCCAACAAATTCGATTTTCTCGTTAATAATTATTTTTGGTACCCCCATAACAGCATATTTCTGAGCCAATTCTGAAAATTCGCCACTATCTATAACGTCAGCCCTTACTAAATCATTTTCAATAGCTAATTTATGAGCAACTGTTGCAGCAACCGGACAATGGGGACAGGTTAAACTCACAAAGACTTGTATGTGCACAGAATTTTTAACATCAGACAGAATAGTTTTTGTTTTAGATGATAGATCAGTATTGCCTCTCGATACATTTATAATAGCTTCTATGAGCGTTGAAAGTTCATAGCCATAAGGTATTCCATAAATTCTAACTCCATAATCTTTTGCACCTATAATCGCTATAGCAGGTATCTTGTCAATTTTGTATTCTTTTGCTTTTTCACTATCAGCGACAAAATCATAAACTTGAACTGAAATTTTTTCGGATAGAACACCAATTTCTTCAACTAGTTTTCTTGTATCTGAACAGAAATTACATTCTAGTTCTTGAGTAAACATAAAAATTTTTACAGGATTTTTAATTCGTTTATTAAAATCATCAATTAGCAACCTTTTTTTATCTTCTGATATAGAATTCGTTTTTTCCCACTCCTGAGATAAATTCTACTATAGAAAATATATTTTTCTCCTTCCAAATAGTTTTATATTATTATTTATCAACTTGCAATAAAAACATTATAAAAATCTATAATAAAAAAAATCAATATTTTATCAAAAAATCAAGGATAATTTTAAAAACCCGATTTTATTGGATTCTAATAGAGATATATCTCTTAAAGAACTTAAATTGTGAGATAAATTGAATGAAAATTGCTTATCAAAAGGGATCAACTGGGTGGGTGTAATTGATTGGAATATACGAGACTTTCATGGTTATATAACTCGAAGAGGAACTACATATAACTCATATTTGATATTAGACAAAAAAATAGCTTTAGTAGATACTGTAAAATCATCTTTTTCAAAAGAATTTTTAGATAAAATTCAAGAAATTACTGATCTAGAAAAAATTGATTATATTATAATTAATCATGTGGAAATGGACCATTCGAGCTCTTTACCTATTATTGCTGAACTGGCAAAAAATGCTACAATAATTGCCTCTCAAAGAGGAAAGGAAGCCATTATAGAGCATTATGGAGAAAATTTCCCTATAAAGACAGTGAAAACTGGTGATGAAATAGATCTGGGAAATCGAAGATTAAGGTTTATTGAAGCTCCAATGCTTCATTGGCCAGATAGTATGTTCACGTACATTGTTGAAGAAAAAATATTGCTATCAAATGATGCATTCGGTCAACATCTGGCTTCAGCGTTCAGATTTGATGATGAAATAGAAGAAAATGTGTTAATGGAAGAAGCAATCACATATTATGCTAATATTCTTATGCCTCTTGGATCACTTGTGTCACGGAAAATTCAAGAGATTGTAAAAATGGGAATTTCACCAAAAATAATTGCTCCAAGTCACGGAATAATTTGGAGATCAAATCCTTCTAAGATAATTCAAGCATACTTGGATTGGAGCATATGCAAATCTAAAATGAAAGCGGTCGTAGTATTTGATACAATGTGGAACAGTACTAATGATATGGCTAGAGCGATTACTAAGGGATTAATAAGTGAGGGTGTTGAAACTAAATTGTTAAAACTTAGATCTGCTGAAAATACAGACATTATAACTGAAATATTAACTGCAAAAGCAGTTATCGTAGGATCTCCTACACTAAACCAACAAATGTTTCCTAGTTTAGGTTCTTTTCTAACATACATTACAGGTTTAAAACCAATAGGCAAACTATGGAGTTTCTTCGGTTCCTATGGTTGGAGTAGGGGGGCAGTAAAATCAATGACTGAAATAGCAAAGAGAGCGGGTTTTGAGATAATCAATTCTGGATTAGAAGTTAAGTATGTTCCAACTAAAGATGATTTAAAGATGTGCTTTGATTTCGGTAAAGAAATTGCAAAGAAAATCAAATCTTAAGTTCTAAATTATTAATATAAAAATTAATTTAATAGAATCAGTCAAATCTATTAATTTTTATTTAAATCCTTGATGCAAGCAAAAACATATAGATTTTACTATTGTTTTACAAATTGATCTTTAGGTGCACCACAAATAGGACATACCCAATCTTCAGGTAATTTTTCGAAGGGTGTTCCTGGTTTGACATCATGATCGGTATCCCCTATTTCAGGATCATAAATATAGCCGCAAATACTACATTCCCATTTATCCATATTCTTTCTTCACTAAGTATTTAGATTTAATAATTTAATTATAAAAATTTGATGGATTAATTTTGGATATCCAAATGATAGATAAGATTTTAATAAAAAAAAGAGAAATTTAGAAAATTAATAAGGCTTAAAGAATTGTTCTTTAGATGCTCCACAAATAGGACATTTTTCTGGTGCTGAATATTCTACAGTATTTCCACAAACTTTGCAAACATAATAATCAAAATTATCTAGTTTCTTTCCTTCCTCTAATACAGCATTTATTTTAGCTAACAAGTTAGCATGAATTTTTTCAACTTTATTAGCTACACTAAAACTCCAAACCGCTTGTTTATTGCCTTCTTTATTTGCTAAATCTATAAATTCTGGGTACATAGTTTTAAATTCATGTGTTTCTCCTGATATAGCTGCTTTTACATTATCAGTGGTTGAATTAACTTCTCCAATTATTCTAAGATGATTTAAAGCATGCACTGTTTCGGCTTCTGCCGCTGCTTTGAAGAATTTAGCAATTTGCAAATAACCTTCATCTTCAGCCTTTCTAGCAAATGCCAAGTATCGCCTATTTGCCTGAGATTCTCCTGCAAAGGCTTCTTTTAGATTCTTAATAGTTTCGCTCATTTTATATCATAGAATACTAAGATAACGCTCTTGGTTATATCTTGCGCAAAAATACTAATTAATTATCCGAAAAATAAAATTGACTATTTCTTGATCAAGAATTAACTTTTGAATAGATCTATTTCTCATCAACTAAATAGTTATATTCACGGGAATAATAAAAGATTTACAGAAAAATAATGGAATTTTTCAAAGTTGTTGGTAGTAGAAATCAGCATAAGGTAGTTCTATTTACGCTAAGTACTTGTGCATGGTGCAAACTGTTAAAAAAATATTTGAAAGATAATTATGTTCAATACAGTTATATCGATATTGATCTAGTCCCAGAAAATGAAAAAGAAACCATTCGGAAAATTATTAGAGATAAAGGAGCCCCATTAAGTTTTCCTACAACTATAATAGATGATAGCATATTAATTACCGGATTTAGAAAAGATCAAATAAGGGAGGCACTCAACTTTTGACAAAAATATCAATAGATGAAGTTAGAGAGAGAGCAGAAATTGATGCAAAAAGAAATGGGTATTATCTAAATCCAGACCCAGAATTTCTTTCCAGTTTATTAGAGGGTCTGAAACAGAATGAGGACAGATACAATTATCCTTCATGTCCATGTAGATTAGCCTCTGGATTAATAGAATTTGATAGAGATATAATTTGTCCATGTGATTATCGGGATGCTGATGTGATGGAATTTGGATCTTGTTATTGCGCATTGTACGTTGATGAAAAAGTTAGAAGAGGCGACGTTAAACTTGGGCAGGTTCCTGAACGCAGACCTTTAGAAAAACAGGCTAAAGCCTTTACTGCAAAATCTGATAAAGATCAGAAAATTAAAACAGAAATCAATGATCAATCGGTGCCAAGAACGGAAACAGAATTAGAATTATGGTATTGTAAACAATGTGGTTATGTCGCATTCAGAGAAGAAGCCCCATTAATTTGCCCAATATGCAAGGCAAAAAAAGAAATGTTTGCGAAAATAAAAACTACTGTCAGTTATGCAAAATAGTTTTTCTATCTTGAGATTTGAATTGATATTGTTTTCCAATCTTCTTTAATACCTTTTAAAGAGGTAACTGCACCTTCAATAGTTCCATTTAATATTTTTTCCACAAATTCATTAAGGGGAATTTCCTTAGAATCTACTTCAAGTTTAAGTCCCATTCATTATTCACCCAAAGATTAGTTTAGCATGATAAATAGTAAAACTTTTTGGAGAATAAGTTAACACTAACTAATATATGAGGATATATCTTTGAACCAACCATTAATTTTTCTTGAGCCTAAAAAAAGAGTCCTAAGAATAATAGAGCTTCTTCAAAAAGAACATGATGATCCAAAAACTGCACTAAAGTATTCAAAGCCTTTGGAGTTATTAGTGGCTACAATACTATCTGCTCAATGTACTGACAAACAAGTAAATAAAGTTACGAAAAAATTATTTAGAAAATATTTATCTGTTGAAGATTATGCGAACGCTGATCTATTAGAGCTCCAGGAGGATATTAGATCAACAGGTTTCTATAAGAGTAAAGCCAAATACATAAAAAAAAGTGCACAAATGATAAAAACAAGGTATCAAAAAAATGTGCCCAAAACAATAGAAGAATTAGTTGAATTGCCAGGGGTAGGTAGAAAAACGGCTAATATTATTTTGCAAAATGCTTTCGGCATAATTGTTGGGATTGCAGTAGATACTCATGTGAAAAGACTCGCAAAAAAGTTAGGCCTCACAGAAAATCAAGATCCAAATAAAATAGAAACAGATTTGATGAAGATTGTTCCAAATAAGAAATGGATGGAAATTTCTAATTTATTGATTCTTCATGGAAGAGAAATATGTGATGCCAGATTCCCTAAATGTACTAAATGTGTTTTGAATAAAATTTGTCCATCCGCACTTTTAATATAAAATCATTTTTCCATTAAAATAGTGTAAAAAAACCTTTCTACTCCATCACCTTCTATAGAAGAGTAATGCTTTATTTTTTTATTTTAAAATATTTTGAAAAGATGTAAATTAATTGTGTTTTTGTGAAATGGTTCCAAGCAGGACCATTTCTTTTACTAACACATGTTGATAAATAAAGACCATTTCTTTTAAGAACTCGACTAATTTCTTCAATGAAGACAAATCTCAATAATAGCTATATGATGAAAACAGCCCATATCAAAAACAAAATCAAATATTTCGTTTATAAAAGACAGAGATATAAAATTCTCTAATATGATATCAATTGCAAGTTTTTCATTTTTTATTTTTTTTTTGCATAACCGATAGCAGTTAATGAAATATTTATTGCTATTACTGAAAAAACCTTTTTTGCCAAATAAATGCTGTTTTTACCAGCACCACAACAAATATCCAAAATTTTTCCTTTTTGGATAATATTTTTCTTTAATAATTCAACTAAAACTAGTCTAAGTCTACCTAATTCCCATCCCAAGGTATGCAAAGGATTATCTCGATAGATCTTATCCCAAGAAGCATATTTAGAAGTCATAAAATTAATCCTTTAAATTTATTTCGTGTTTCAACAATTTTAGCCTATTTATTATTATCTAATTAAAGATGTATTGAATTATGGTAACTTGGAATAAGCAACACAAAAAAGTTATTAATTTCGACAAGTCTTTAACTTTGATCGATGGAGAATTTATTTAGTGTCTTTTGAAATCCAAGATTTACCTGACGTTATTAGAGTTATTATTTTATTGAATCTAAGAAAAGGTACTTATATTAAAAAAACGGTTCTGAAAAAAAGAATAGACAAAGTATGTGTCGGATATACTTGCGTTGAAATGAACGAACTAAATGAAGCTATAAATGAAATGGCGTCAGAAGGGCTTATTACTGAAAATAAAGACAGAATAAAATTGACACCAAAAGGATTAAGATTAGGCAAGGAATGGCAAAGTCTTCTTCTTAAAAAAGAACCCATAATGGAGATAGTTGCAGGACTTGTTGATGGATCAATTACTGGATTAGTAGTTATCCTTTCAGCAGTAATTGCAAATTTGAGTGCTAGTGTCACTATTTTTGCTGCGCTTCTAACTTTAAGCGCAGTTGCTATTACTAACTTTTCAAGCTTTCTTTTAGGGGGAATCACAGAAGATATGGCGGATATTATGACACTTCAAACCTTGATAAGCTATAGTTTGAGCGATAATCCAGATAAAAAGGAACGCAATAAATCATTGATATTAATTAAAAAATTGTTTGTAATATTAGATAGAGAGATTCATAGATCCAACATATACGCATCGATTATAGTAGGAATTACTACTTTTGCAGCAGGGAGTATCCCAATAGTAGCTTATCTGACACTAGATGAATTCTACCCTTTTAACATCATTTTGTCCTTGGGTATTGTTGCTATTGTTGTTGGCATCTTTCTTGTAAGATACCGATCTAAAAAATCAAGAGTAAATTGGAAGATAACTTTGATCGAAACGTTAACAATTATTATTATTGCAACTGTTGCGTCCTTGATACTTGGTGTAATAGCTTAGATAATTAATTATAATCTTTTTTTAAGGATTTTTGAATGTTCAATCTTGATACATCTATCTATAACTACCTTAAATCCTGCTTTTTTTGCAATTTCTGCAGCTTTATCATTAATTATAGTTAATTGCATCCAAATTACACAAGGCAAACCATAAATTTCTTTTAATTTTATAGCGTCTTCAACAATTTTTGGAATAGCATTTGATGGCCTAAAAATATCTATTATTTCTATAGTTTTTTGTAGATCCAAAGGAATCTCAAGAAGATTTTTATAGCTTTTTTCTCCCAAAATCTCCTCTGCAAAGGGATTTATTGGAATTATTTTAAATCCATTATCCTGTAAATATTTCCCTACCTTATGACTATCTTTATTTGAATTTTTGGATAATCCTATGATAGCCACAATTCTGTAAGTGTTTAGAATATCTTGAATTAAATGCTCATCAGTCATTTTTTGCCAGTATTATCTTAATTTTTCATTTAAAAAATTTTTTAGATCAAAATTTTACATTATCATCTTGAACTACACTACATATTAAGGATTTAGGTAGATAGCTTATTTTTATTCGAATTATTGGGCAAAATATAATTAACAAACTTTTTTTGAGAAGCAAAATGTGCAAATTTCAGTGGTATGTATTGATATTTTTTTTTGACAAAAGGAACATAATAATCCTTTTTCTCTAACTAAAGTGCAAGTTTTGCAAAAAATATCAAGAATCTTGAATGTCTCTATTGACTTTCCATTTATTAATAATTGTATTAGTTGATCAAGCAAAAATTGCACTTCTGGATCAGAATCGATTTTTAACAAGTTTCCACGATTTTTTGATTTGTATCTGCTTATTGCTGATTGGGATAGTCCTAAAATCCTCGCAGTTTGGCTTTCATTCATTCCATGTTGAGTTATTAGTTTTGCGGATAATAAAGCTCTGACGGCGGGAACTACTATTTTAACTCCTGCTTCACAAGGTAGTTGCATTTTTTTTCAATTCTTTATTCGAGATACCACATTTATAAATATGACTGTGTCATAATTATTATGACATGTGTCATTTTAATTTGATGACTCAAAAAATGAAATCTAAGAGGAACCCAAATAATTTCTGAGGAGAAGAAAAAGTGATTATTACACCAATAAAATCTAATTTAAAAGAGAGAAAAAGGGATTTAGTTCAAATATTAAAGGAATTAAATAAAGGATGTCAAAATTGTGCTCCTTTAAGTCCATTAACATGCATTACTCGCTGTAAAACATGGAAACTGAAAAACGAATTAAGAAAATTATCAACAAAGATGAATGATCCTAAATATATGAAAAATCTATTTAATGTTTTAAAAAATGAAACAAGACTGCATATTCTCCAAAAAAGTGCAAGAAAAAGATATTCATTGAATGAGATTCAACAAGAATTAAGGAGAGGGGGGTATTCTCATAGTCGAGATACAATAAATCATGAATATTTAGAACCATTATTAGAAGTTGGAGTTTTGGCTGAAGGTCAGGATGAATATTACGCAACAATATTTGGGAACAAAATAACGAATATTTTAAATGATTTTCCAGATTTTGTAAATGTTTTGCCTGCCCATTCTGAATGTTACGAAGAAAAACTTCTCCGCTATCTGTTAGAAGGCCCTAAAACTTTTCAAGAGATTGAAGAATTACTGACTCCAGTAATTGCTTCAAGAATTCTCAATAGATTAAAAAAGGAAAATCTCATAACTACACGTAAAGAGAGAGAATATGTTTTCTTTTTTAGAACTAAAAGGGATCCGACAAAAGAGACACTGAGTTTAACTGAGTTCAATGTTTATAATAGCATTCCAAGTGAAGGTTTGCCTGTTAAAAAAATCGCTTTAGAAACACATCTTTCGATTAGAAGAGTGTATAAATATCTAAGAGGATTAAAAGGAAAAAAATTGGTATTCACACGAAAATCACCAAAAACCTACGAATTAACTGAAAAAGGCATAAAATTAGCATTAATTTTAAAAAATTTAGTTAATCTGGTAGAAAAAACATGGGATTCTTCCATATTGATAAGCAATAATATGAATTCTTAATTTTTTTATTTTAATAAAATAAACAATAAGAAAATGCAGTTGAAAAAATTAATACATTCTTAGAGTTTTTAACCGCCTGGCGCTCCATGGAAAGGGGAATTCTCCCACAGCAATTTCCACCAATCATCTTCAGTAATAGTTTCCCCATGAACAATAATATCTAAAACTTGTTTCAGCAATTCATGATGTTTTCTTTCATCAGTAAGAATCGAGTCCAATAGAAATTTAACTTTATTGTCTTTTATAGTAGGCATAATCTTTTCTAATTTATTAATAATATCCATTTCTAATTGTATGTGTTTTTCAACAAGTTCAATTTGAGCATCAAGATTCTCTTGTTGCAAAGCTCGTGAAGTTTTCATTAATAGGGCTGAAGCTGCTGCATATAATTGAGCATGTTTCATTGAATCCAAAGAGATTCCTTTTAAAACAGCTTTTACTGGAGGATTTTCAATATTTAAAAGTCCTTCGTTTAATGATTTGACAATTTCTTTCTCGATTAGAATCTGACGTTTGATAAACACATTCAACTCATCATTCGAAGCCATTCTTATTACCTATTTTTAAAAAGATCAAGCTTAGCGAATAAGGGTTTCGGAAATAGTTTTTCCTAAGATTCTGCACTTATCGAGCATATTTCCGTCTGGCTCGTATTTAGCTAATAATGGAGGAATAGGAATATTCATCTCAAATTTATTTTTCATAATTTCTAATAGTAGTTTAGGAGCTTCGCCACTCCAGCCATAAGATCCGAAAGAAGCCCCTAATTTTCCTTTTAAATTTATGCCTTTAACTGCGGATTCTTCAAAAAGTTTCTTCATGTCTATAGGCATATCATGATGATAAGTGGGAGCCCCAAGAATTATGGCATCAAATTGTGTTAAATCTTCAGCTCGAACATGGAAACTTAGTTCCACATAAGAAGTACCAGTATTTCTGGCTCCTTCAGCAACAGCATTAGCCATTTTCTCCGTATTTCCACTTCTACTATAATATAGAACGAGAATTTTAAACAAATAAATCACATTTGAAAAAACACAATAAACAAATAATAATTTTTTGTAAATTAAATAACAAGATCTTAAACAATCTGAAAAAAGTTAATAAAATTTATTCAATAAAAAGCGGGCCCGAGGGGATTTGAACCCCTGGATTCTGGCTTTCTTCCAAAATATTGACCGGAGGCATACACACCAAGAATATATCAAATTGGTTCAGTGCCTTAATCCGTACTAGACTACGAGCCCTTTAAATAAAGAATAAAACAGGTAATAATAAAAACTAACCGTTTTCATAAATCTATTAAATTTTGATTAATCCACCAAGCTTTTTTCTTTCCCGATTTTTCTCTAGCACAATAATAGAGTATCTCTTTACCAATTTGCTTTTTTGAGTATCTCTGGATTTTTCTCAATCGATTTAAGATCAACCATCTGTTTGTTTTGAGGTATTCTGCAAGTTCAGGAGTTGTGGCACCTTGGTAATGCAGCAAATATTCCACTATTTTATGATCGATTTGATCTATACAAAAGACATGAGGATTAATCTTTCCATTATGATAAGTTAATAACTCTAAGTCCGCAAGACTTTTTCTGATTTCAGCAAAATTGTTTTCTAATTCTTTAATTTTTTTTTCCAATTCAATAAGTTTATCTGGTTTAGGAGTTTTTTGAAGTTTATCAATTATAGCCTCTCTAATGAAATTGCTTCTGTTACCTTCAGGAATCCGTAAAACCATCTCGTTGTAGACATTCTCAGGAATTATTGCAGAAATTACTTTGGTTTTATCCATTGATTTTTCATCTTAAAAACAAGAATTAATTCGGGTGTATTATTTTAAATAGCAGAATTTTTTAGTAGGGTATCATTTAGTTACTACAGTATAGCCAGCAATTTTTGCTAATGCTATACATCTATTGACAGTGATTATTTGNAGTTTTTTTCTTAAATTTTCCCCGTCAAGAGTCAATCTTTTAAGAACTGCTGTTTTTTTTGCTAGTTCTATATCACCAATGCCTCTAAACCAAGCTTCAAAATCCCCTCTTTTCATATGGAAATCAACAGATTCTAGCTGCACCCTTTTGAGTTGAGAGTTAAATGTTTGGAGATTGTATGCTTTGATATCAAGAGGTTTACCAATATCTAAATAGAAGTGGAAGGCTTGTTCATGAAGTTTTCCAACAAGGAGAGTTCGAGCAACATCTCTACTTACTTCAGGTATTCCAAGAAATTTTTTGCCTTCTTTTGTTATTATGTAATATCCTTTTTCTGCCGGTGTAGCATATCCCATTTTTGTAAGACCAAGTATATGCATCATCACTGATGGAAACTCTTTTCCCATCTCTTTTGAAACTTGCATTGGTTTAACTGGTTTGTCATGAAGCAGTAGGGCTTCTAAAATTTCAAGTTTGTTAGGTGATAAACTCATTTGCAAAATTACACCAGATGGTTATATATATGTACAAGCTAATCAAAGTTTCTCAAATTATTATTGAATTGGAATTAGCAAAGTTTTAGTATAGAATATTAATATTGCTAATCCAGAAATGGTGTACTATATGAAGGTAGCTGTTCTCGTTTATGAATACCCACCCAAAATCGTAGGAGGTTTAGGAACCTACGCAGCTGAAATAACTCGAAAATTTGTTTTGATGGATGATGACGTTACAGTTTTTACAATGAATGATGACGAGGGATCTTTGCCCACCAGAGAGATTTGGAGGGGTATTGAAATTCATCGACCTTTACACATTGATGTTTCAGATTCGCTCCCTGATGTGATTGCTGAAGATATCAGAAAATGGGGAAGAGGCATCAACTTATTTGGTAAACTGCTTGTATATAATTATTTAACAGCTTCAAAACTTATCAATGACCTAATTAAAAAAGAAAATATACAATATGATATCGTAGTTGCACATGATTGGCTCTCAATTATGGGAGGAATAACAGTAAAGAAAGAGAGTAAATTACCTTTAGCTTTTCATATCCATTCAACTGAAAAAGGTCGTACCTTGGGAAATGGTTCTGCAGTAGTAAGCAATATTGAAATGCGTGGTGCAAAGATGGCTGACATTATTGTGACTGTGTCTTATGCTATGAAAGACGAATTAATCCAATTAGGATTTCCACGCGAGAAAATACATGTCAGGTATAATGGGGTTGATCCTGAAAAATATAATCCTGAAAATGTCTCGCCGGATCAAATCAAGATAGTAAGAGAGAATTATGGGATTAAGGATGACGATTTGATGATCCTCTTTTTAGGAAGATTGGTAGGAGTAAAAGGAGTGGATAAACTGATAATGGCAATGCCACATATTTTATCAAAAATCCCTCAAGCTAAACTGGTAATAGTTGGAGTTGGCGATTTGCAGGAATATCTGATGAATTTAACAAGAACCATGAGATTGGATAAGTATGTAAAATTTTGTTTCAATTTTATTCCCGAAGAAGAAAGAATTAATCATTATGCAGCTTGTGATGTAGCCGTTTTTCCAAGTCATTATGAGCCATTTGGAATAGTTGCACTTGAAGCTATGAGTATGGAAAAACCTTTAGTTGTAGGAGCAGCGGGTGTGAGTGGAATGCGAGAAATAGTCGTATGTTGCAGTGAAGAACAATGTGGATATCATGTAGATCCAAATAACCCGTCAGATATTGCCTGGGGAGTAATTAGTGTTTTGGAAAATCCCGAAAGGAGAAAATGGCTTGGAAAAAATGGAAGAAAGAGAGTTTTAAAAGAATTTACGTGGTCAAAAATCGCTGAAAAAACAATGGAATTATATGAAAAAACCATAAAAAAATAATCCTATATTAATTTGGTGAAAAATTGATTGGTGAACCTAGGCTAAAAAAGAAAGTTTCCATAGAGGCAGCAATACTTCTCTATTATGGAATCGAAAAAGAATACAAACAAGCGAAAATAAAAGCCGCAAAAATTTTTGGAGCTAGAAGACTCCCATCTAACCTTGAAATTGCATTAGAATTGGATAAAATATCACAAGAAAGAGAGGGAGAAAAGAGAAAAAATCATCTAATCAAAATGAGAAAAACTGCTTTAAGATTAATGAAATTTCTTAATGAATATAATCCTATTTTAGTGGGTAGTGTTTGGAGAGGAACTATTAATCATAATAGTGATATCGATATTTTGATTTATAGCAATAATACTTCAGAAATTTCAGATATTCTGAAAAAAAATGGGTACCATATTCTTAAAAAGAAAAGATTTTGTTTTACTAAAAAAGGAAAAAATAGCTCATCCTTCCATATTTATATAAAAAATCTAAATATGAGAATAATTGAAATTACAATTAAAAATTTAGATCAACAAAACAATATTATGAATAAATGCGAAATTTTTGGAGATAAGATATCAGGATTAAAAATAAAAGATTTGGAGAAGATATTAGAAGAGAATCCAACCAAAAAATTTATTCCAAATTAACAAGTTTCAAAGTCAGCAATGTATATAACCATTACATAAAACAAAAAATAATAGACCTAATCATAAGAAAATATTTTAGATTCTTCATTTTCTATCTCAGTAATGGAATTTGATAAAGAAAACTTTAAGAAAAAATATCCTAATATTGCTGATGAACTAGAAAACGGTAACAAAAAAATAAAAATTGGTTCTGAAAAAATCGATGAAGAATTAAATAACTCAAAGAAAAAAAATAGAGGATTTCAAGATTATGTGCCTTCAGTAATTGATTTTATTAGAAGATGTAACAATATTGAGGAGGCGGAAGAAATAATTAATTATTTAGAAAAAAGAGGCGAAATATCAGAAGAATATGCTAAAAAGATTAGAAAACAGATGAAAAAAAAGGGAATCAGAAGTTTTGGATCTAGAAAGCAAGATAATTATTATTTTAAAGATATTCCAATAAAATAAACATAATTAAGAAATAATTTACAAAATATTTTAAGAAAATGGACATAAACACTATTCATTTTAATCATTATAAAAGATCAATATTAATAAAAAATAAACATAAAAAAATAATCTGAGCACCTAAACACTTTTATCTTACATAAATAGTTTGAATCAAACTTATAGAGGTAAAAAACATGGTAAAAATAATCGTCGATAATGATAAATGCACTGGATGCGAAACATGCGCAAACACATGTCCAGTAGCTCTATATGAAATAGTAGACGGAAAAGCCGTTCCTGAGAGAATGGATGAATGTCTAGTATGTAGGGCTTGCGAAGCACAATGTCCTGAAGGTGCAATTCAGGTAATCGAATAAGCTTTTTCATATCTTCAATTCTTGATTAATAATCGATTGAGATAAAATACTCTACAGTATTTTTCTTGTAATTTAATTCGAAAATTTATTTTCAATATATTTTGATAATTTTATTTTATTATTTTTTGCCAATTTTATGAGTGTTCGATTTACTCCTGTAGAGTATTGTATGGCTTTTTTTGGTTTTTCTACTATTATTGATGGTAGTCCAATATTGTAACAAACTTTTCTTAAAATTAGTTTTCTTAAAGAGTTGGGGTTTTTTTCCATTTTTAATTCAATTGGCAATTTTAAGGCAAAGTCTATAAGTTTAGTTGATAAAAATGGACAACAAAGAGCTATGCCGTGATAATTACATATTTTCATGTCTCTTGCAAGATTATTTTCATGCATTTGCAATATATCATTAAACATTTTTTTAGTAGCTTTTTCATTCCCATTGGATAAATAAAGATCTAAATATTTTTTGTATCCTCCAAAAAGTTCATCTGCTCCTTGCCCTGCGAGTAGAACATCAAATCCTATTTTTTTGGTTTTTTGAGCCACCCAATAAAACGGTATACCAATGCTAGCTTTTAGGGGTGTAGGTTCTTCAATAATCTTTAGAACTTTTGATAAAGTTTCCTGAACATCAGTTTCAAGATATGAAAAGATTTCTATTGGTAAATCTAGAATTTTGGCTGCCTTTTTTGCCTCTTCAATCTCAGGATTTTCTGCTAAACTTACATGTATTAATTGAATATCCTTAACGTATTTCTTTGTTAAAAAGGCAATTAAACTGCTATCTAATCCTCCTGAAAAGGCTACCGCACAACTATTTATGCCTTTAAGGTGTTTTCGTATTGAATTATTAAGGAGTCTTAATAGAATATTTGATGCATTTAAGTTGATTGATTTGGTATAGCCAATTTTAAATTTTTTAACAGAAATAAATTTTATTTCTGAATTATTTGCAATGCAGATATTTCCTGGCGGAAAAAATTTAGGATTATTTATTTTTAATTTCCAAAAAATTCGACGATTAGAAGCAAATATGAAATGGGATTCATTTTGGCCATAATAAAAAGGCTGAATCCCAAGAGGATCTTTTCCAAGCACCAAATAATCTTTTCCAATAATAATAAATGTGAAAGCTCCTGTTCCATTAATTATTAATTTTTTTGCTAATTTACAGTAATCTTGTTTAGTATTTTTCTTTAATTCATTGGTTATGATTTTGCTTTTTTCCTCTAAATCAGCAAGTTCTGTATCATAGAAAAATTGGGTATTATCCATAATGTGGTATTTCTGTGAATTGTGCCAACTGTTTTCTGAATACGCATAACATATTGTTATTGGAGATCTTATATTGAATCTAGAAAGGGAGGTTAAATTTTTTTCTAATACATTTTTGACAGGGGTGATTAATCCAAATGTAGTTGATTTCACGTACTCTAAGGTTTTAAGAATTGAAATTACATCTTTAATATCATTATAGCCAATTTTTTTTATCATAACTATTGTTGTTTTTATTCTAATTTTACCTCCATTTTTTCTTAAACTCTACTTAAACTCTGTTTAAACTTAAGGAAAACATTAATGTTCTAATCAACATAACCTTTCAACAGGTGAAATAATAGTTTGCCTATTTTACCAATAGACACAGGTCGGTATGGAACATCTGAGATGCTAATGGTTTTTAATGAAAAATCACGTTTGCAAAGATTGCTTGATGTAGAAGCTTCTTTAGCTTTAGCCCATGCTGAAGTTGGAAATATTCCAATGGTTGATGCGAAAAAAATAGCCAGGATGGCATCCACAGATTATGTGAAAACAAGCAGAGTCAAAGAGATTGAAAAAGAAATCAAGCATGACATAGCATCTTTAGTTCGAGTTTTAGCTGACGTAAGCGGATCAAGCGGAGCATATGTACATCTTGGAGCAACTAGCTATGATATTGTGGATACTGCTAATGCTCTTCAGTTAAAAGAGGCTGTGAATATTATTGAGAAAAAACTTGCAAATCTAAAGATACTATTACAGAAAAAATCGTTGAAATATAAAAAAACTTTAATGATGGGGCGTACGCATGGTCAACATGCATTGCCAATTACTCTTGGATTCAAATTTGCAGTCTGGGGTTATGAGATCGATAGGCATATTGATAGATTAAATAATTGTCGTATACGGGTTCTCGCCGGCAAGATGAGTGGTGCTGTTGGCACCCAAGCTGGTTTAGGTAAACATGCAGAGCGCTTACAAGAGCTTGTAATGAAAAAATTAGGTATTTTTGCTGCTAGAATCTCAACCCAAATAGTTCAAAGAGATCGTTATTCTGAATTAATTTTCATTTTAGGAATTATTGCTGCATCATTAGAGAATTTTGCTACTGAAATTCGTGAATTACAAAGGCCAGAAATAGGGGAACTCTTTGAAGCATTCGAAGAAAAAAAACAGGTAGGCAGTTCAACAATGCCTCACAAAAGAAATCCAGAGACATGTGAAAGAATATGTGGTTTGTCTCGAATTATTAGGAGCTTAAGTATTCCTTCAATTGAAAATATTGTAACATGGCATGAAAGAGATTTAACACAGTCATCTACTGAACGATTTATTTTTCCTGAAGCATGTATTCTTGTTGACTATTTGCTTTATCTGATGATAAAAGTAATCAATAATTTGAAAGTTGATCCAAAGAGAATGTTAAAGAATATGGATTACACTCAGGGAAGGAATATGTCTGAGGCTATTATGATTAAACTGACAAAAAAGGGAGTAGACAGGCAAAAAGCTCATGAATCACTAAGAAAGTTAGCAATACAAAGTGAAATTGAAAAAAAATCTTTCAAAGAGATTTTGCTAGAAGATGAATTTGTATCAAGTTTATTGAATGAAAATGAAATCGATGAGGCATTGGATCCAAATAATTATCTGGGAACAACCTTTGAGCAAATAGAAAAATTTTTAAAAATTTAAGTTAATATTCTGAAAGAGATTCTTGTTTCCATACTTTTTGGTCAGTTATTTTTTCTAAATAATCTTTGGGTATTGTGCTTCCTACTTGTTTTTTAAGCTTTATTGCTAATCTTAGTCCAATAGAAGGTAAATTTGTTAACTCCTCTAATGATGCAATTTTGATATCATTAGGTGATTGATAGCCTTTGTTATACAGAATGCGTCCTCTAATCCGGCCAATGCCTTCAAGTCTTACAAGAGGTAATAGTTCGCTTTTTATTCCTTTAGAAACCCTCTCGTTCAGTATTGAAATCATGGAAGAAATTTTTTTTAATTTCGATAGTTTGGATAATTCAGAGGTTGCATGGAGCAGCCACTTTGCGTTTTCAATTACTCTATATAGATCACCTGATTGGATGCTAAATTGTTCAGTTAAATTATCTTCACTTTCTTCTTCAATCCAATTTTCTAATATCAATGCTGTTTTATATTCACCTAAAAATTCCTGGAAAGCAATATTATCATCCCAAGGAGTAGGAATTTCTTTGAATAATTCTTTTTTATGCTTTTCTGCCAGAATAGCAAGTTTATCAATTTCATGCGAGTAGGGTCTTATCATGGGACCCATATCAGGTGTTTGCATTATTAAATTTAAAAAACTAAGATTGGTTAATTGTAATGGTTTCTGTTTAAGCGAATCATTGATTATTAAGGCTGAAAGAGGATCAATATAAAGTTCACTAACTCTTTTTCCAAACCTAGTTGCAACTAAATCGTTTCCATAAATCTCCAACATCTCGTGATCATAGAGATATTGAAGAATTTTTGAGATAATTCTCTGAATAGTTGTAATTGAATATTGATGCGCATAAAAAGTTCTCTTAAAAAAATCAAAAACACCAGTAACTGTTTGAGCGTAGCCAGAAGCGATGGTCGATAAAACATGGCTGCGAATCACTTTTTCAACAGCAAGTTTTGACCATATTTTTTCTGGTGAGGAAAGAAGATAGTTATCCATTAAAAAATCGGCTTCATCCGGAGTTTTGGACACAAGAATTGATTCACCTATTTTATCATATTTAGGGCGACCTGCTCTGCCAGCCATCTGTTTGTAATCTAGAACTGATATTGGGAAATTTCCATAGCCTGGTATCCAACGTCTATAATCGTGAATTATTACTGTCCTAGCCGGCAGATTTACTCCTGAAGCTAAAGTAGGAGTAGCAGTTAGAATTTTTATTTTTCCTTGGCGAAATAAATCTTCGATTAAACGACGATGAACATTTACTAAACCTGCATGATGGAATGCAGTACCTTTTGTTACTAATTTTGCAAGGAATTCACTGGTCCTAGTTTTTTCTGTTGCTCTAAGGATTTTTTCTGCTTCTTGAATTAAAGTTCTTTTAATTGGTGGTGTAAGCAAATCATATAGTGAATTGGCAATCTTCATTGCAAGATTTACCGAGCTTTTTCTCGTAGAAGCAAAAACAAGAGCTTGCCCTCCAGATTTAACACATGCAAGAGCAAGATTAATTGTGGAATTATAGGTTGTTCTTTTAATTTTTTTTGTAGAACCATCTTTATAAAAAATCTCTTGGCTCAAAAGAGTACCTTCTTTTAGAACAACAGGTCTCCATTCAGTTGTTACATAGTTGGCTTTAAGCCAATCAGCAATTTCCTTTACATTTTTTATTGTTGCACTCAAAGCCAAAATTTGAAGTTGAGGATTAATATGAATGAGTCTAGCTAAAACTACTTCAAGTGTAGGACCTCTATTCCCATCGTTTATTAGGTGTACTTCGTCTACTACAACTAATGAAACCTCTGATATCCAATCAAAACGATGTCTCAATAACGAGTCAGCTTTCTCATTGGTAGTAACAATTATATCAAACTTGCCCAGCCACGAATCTACACTATCAAAATCTCCAGTAGTTAGTCCAACACTTACTTGTTTCCCGTTTGGCTTTTTTATAGAAGAGTATTTTTTGAATTCCTCAAACTTTTCATTTGCCAGTGCCCTTAGCGGGCAGAGATAAATTACCTTGCCTTTGGAAGTCAAAATATGTGATAATCCTAAGATTTCAGCAACTAATGTCTTTCCTGACGCAGTAGGACTAGCCAAGACCAAATTTTTTCCATCCAAAATCCCAGATTCAATCGCATCTTCTTGCGGGGGATATAAATCAGAGAAGTCTATGTTTAACAGAAATTCTTTTACAGGTTTTGGTATCGGCAAATCAAGAATTTTCAAATATATTCCATCAATTATTTTTATTATTGGAGAATAATTGCATTAGATAATTTAAATTATTAATTATTTATCACTACCAGAATTATCTTATTGTCAATTCTAAAGCTATACGGGTATGTTTTTTTATGCGGATTTGGATTACTAAAACAATTAACCTATGTCATCCGAGAAAAGAGTGGAAATTTGAATGGTTGAAAATGTTAAAGAATTAATTAAAGCCCATGAAGGAATAGAATATGAAGTTTATTTAGATAATGAAAATTCCACTAAAGTTCCTTATGAAATTATTGAAGAAATGCTACCATATTATAATAAACAAGGCTATGGTAATCCAACACTTACTCATAAGCCTGGTTGGGAAGCTTTTGAGATCATAATGCAATCGGCACAAAAAATTGCTAAATTTATGGGAGCAGGAATCCCAGAAGAGATTACATTTACTCCAGGAGTAACTGAAGCAAACAATCTAGCAATAATGGGACTCGCTCTTTCAAAAAGAAATACAAGAAAAAGAATTGTGATATCAGAAATTGAACCATTATCTGTTTTACATGTTTCCAAAATGTTGGAGAAGTTTGGATTTTTTGTAAGCAAAATTCAAGTTGATGATGAAGGGTTTATTAATTTAGAAAAGCTCAAAGAAACGGTGAATAGAGATGTTTGTCTAGTCAGTTTGGCAACTGTAAATAATGAAATAGGAACTATTCAGCCCATAAAAGAAGCAGTCGAGATTGTAAAAGACATAAATGCTGATACTATCTTTCATACAGACGCATCTGATGCATTCGGAAGAATCGAGTTAAATGTACAAAATTTAAATGTTGATTTAGCTTCAATTAGCAGCTATAAAATTCTAGGACCTCGAGGAATAGGAGCACTATATACTAAAGAAGGACTGGAAATTGAGAGAATTTTAGAAGGGCAAATTGGAACACAAAAACTTTGGCCTGGAATTGAGAATACGCCACTTATCGTTGGATTCACAAAAGCGTCAGAATTAACGTTTCAAAATTTTGAAAATAAAATTAAAAATATAACAGGATTAAGGGATAAACTTAAAGAGGGCATATTTGAGAGGGTTTCAGACGTAAAGCTTAATGGTCCTGGTAACGAAAAGAGATCTCCAGATAATCTCAATATAAGTATTCTTAGATGCGAGGGAGAAGCATTGACAATAGAGTTGAGCTTGAGAGGAGTTTATGTTTCTAGCGGAAGTGCATGCAGTAGAAGATTGCTACAACCTAGCCATGTTCTAGTTGCTATTGGCAGAAAATTCAGTGAAGCACATGGAAGTATATTAATGAAGATTACTAGAACCCATAAAAAAGAAGATGTCGATTATGTTTTGGAACAAGTGCCTAAAGCAGTAAATAGAATAAGAGGAATTGTTGGATCTACAGGAGTTGATTAATATATCGAGGATCCCACTGCCTTACTCTCAAAAAGTCATTGACCTATTTAGAAATCCTAAGAATCAAGGAAAAATGAAAAATCCTACTGTGATCGCTGTTGCAGGTAATCCAGCGTGCGGAGATATGATAACATTCTATATGAAAATAAATGATCAAGAAGTAATAGAAAAGATTACTTTTGAAAGTTATGGTTGTGCTGCAAATATCGCTACAGCAAGTATAGTGACCGAAATGGTTAACGGTTTAAACCTAAAAGATACTTGGAAAGAACTTAGTTGGAAAAAAGTTGTAGAAGAAGTTGGAGGTTTACCAAATGTTAAATCTCATTGTGGGATTCTTGCTGTTGGAGCAGTTAAGCGTGGAATAAGAAAATATTATCAACAAAAAGGTTTAGTCCCAAATTGGATTCCGCGAGGATTAACCTCCGAAGAAAAACAAGCATTGGAAGAGGAAGAACTCGCAGAAAAACTTTCAAAAAAGTAAATGTGTCTGAAGAAAAATGAGTCTTAATCCATCAAAAATTCGTGGAGATTTCCCAATATTTCAACGGAAAATAAACAACAATCCATTAATCTACTTTGACAATGCTGCTACTACTCAAAAACCGATACAGGTAATAGACTCAATAAAGAATTTTTATGAAAAATATAACGCAAATGTACATAGAGCAGTTTATAGTCTTTCTCAAGAAGCAACAGAATTATATGAAGACTCAAGAGAAAAAATTGCAAAATTTATAAACGCAGAACCCTCTGAAATCATTTTTACTCGAGGAACCACAGAAGCTATCAATCTAATAGCATATTCTTGGGGCTTAGATAATTTAAAACAAAATGACGAGATTCTTCTCACAGAAATGGAACATCACAGCAATTTAATTCCTTGGGAAATAATTTCAAAAAGAACTGAAGCTATTACCAAGTATGTAAAAATTAATGAGAATAGTACAATTAATCTCAAAGATTTTGAAAATAAACTTTCAACTAAAACAAAAATAGTAAGCATTAGTCATGTTTCAAATGTAACCGGGGTAATTAATGATATAAAAAATATTAGTAAAATTACTCATGAAAACAATTCTCTTATTTTAATAGATGGAGCACAATCAGTTCCACATATGAAAGTTGATGTTAAAGAATTGGATATCGATTTTCTTGCTTTTTCAGCTCATAAAATGCTTGGACCAACAGGTATTGGAGCATTATACTGCAAAAAGAAAAATTTTGAAACTATGGGACCATTCCAAGGTGGTGGGGAAATGATTAAAAACGTTAATTTTAATTCCAAAATACAAAAACCAGAAATACAATGGAATTCACCTCCATGGAAATTTGAGGCAGGAACACCCAATATTGCAGGAAGCATTGGGTTTATGGAAGCTGTAAAATATCTTGATAGTATAGGAATAGAAAAAGTATCTAGTTATGAAAAAGATTTAACCAAATATGCTCTTAATCGAATTAAAGAATGCAAGAAAACCATCGTTTACGGTCCTTTAGATACATCGATTAAATGCGGAATAATATCATTTAATGTTCAAGGTTTATCTTCTCACGATGTTGCATTATTTGCAGATACTTTTGGTATAATGATTCGTAGTGGATATCATTGTGCACAGCCCTTGCATCAGGTAATTAAGCTACAATCATCTGCCAGAGCAAGTTTTTATATCTACAATACTATCGAAGAAATTGATCGTTTTGTGGAGGTATTAAAGGAGATCGAACAATTTTAATGCCCATACTTGAGGATTATATTTTAAGAATCGAGAAGACATGTGGAGAAGAAATAAGCACAATTGTAACATTCAAGTATGGCAAAAAAGCAGAGGTTATAAAAAAAATACTTGAGAATGCTAAATTAAATAAATCTCTAGCTGGGTTAATCTATGAGTTATCATTTCAAGGAAAAACATTCAGGTTATATTCAAGTGGAAAAGCGATTTTCAAAGGAATAAAAGAAAAAGATACTATAAAAAAGATTTTAAAAGACTTAATTTTATAAAAATTATTTTTTTATGTTTTTGAAAATATGTACTAATCTTTGGGTGAGGAACTTGCTGTCATATTTCAATAATTTATTGGAATTAATAATAGATTCGAATAATTCTTTAGCTTTCCATTTCTGATAAAAATCCAATATAGAGCTTTTTATAAGGTCTGAGTTTCTTGGAGGTATAATTACACCAATATTTAGAGATTGTATAAGTTTTGAAGCCAAACCGTCTTCTGGTACAATAGCCATTATTGGTTTTTTTGAAGCTATATATTCAAAGATTTTTCCAGTTAGTATTTCTTTGCCTTTGGATCCGAGAATTGTTATTAGTAATAAAAGTACATCTGAATTTTTAAGAAGATTAATGCATTTCCTATGAGCCAGGTAACCTTTGAGCTTAACGTTTTTCTCTAATTTTAATTCTCTCACAAGTTTCTCGGTTTCTTTGCCATAATTGCCTGCAAAAATGACTTCAATATTTTTTTTCAATTCTTCATTTTTTGAAATTAAGTCCTTTAAAGTATGAAAAAAAGTTTTTGCAGTTAGGTGTCCATAAAGAGAGCCAGTATATGTTATTCGGAATTTTCGAGGTTTTTTTGAAATATAAGAATTTTTAAAATCATCAGGATCAAATCCATTTGTAATCGTTTCAATTTTTGATTTTACAAAAGGATATCGTTTAATCAAATCATCTTTTATCAAGTCACTTGCAACTGTTATGTAATCTGCTTGCATTAAAACATATTTTTCCATCTTTTTTTCAATATATCTGTGAAGTTTTGTAGGATATTCAATAAAAGAGTTTGTTACCCAGGGATCTCTAAAATCTACTACTAATGGTTTTTTAGTTTTATTTTTTAATAAAGAACCTATCAGCAAACTTGTAAAAGAAGGTGAAGTAGAAAATAATACATCTATATTCTCTTTTATTACAATTTTTGACCCATAAAAGACAGCAAATGGCAACCATCCAATATGTTCGTCAGGAAGAAAAAACCATTTTAAATTTAAATTTAATAGTCTTGGAGATCGAAATATTCTGTGCTCAAACGAAAATATTCGTTTGGTTTTTGTTAATGGAGGAATTTCCTTTAATAAAGAAGGGTCCTTTAGTTTATACATAGGATTCTTAACTGTTAAAACATAAGGCTGAAAATCATAAGTTGGGAGATATTTAGTAAATTTTAGAGTTCTGAATACCCCCGGACCTCCTAAAGGAGGATAATGATATGCGATTAACAACGCTTTATTCATTATTAACAGACTCAATCATTTTTTATTTATGAGTTTGCAGTTCTTGATCAAATACATTTAGTTTTTTTTAATTTTGATAGTACTAAACCAATTATAAACTGGTAATAAAAAGGAAATTATTCTTTGAGGTATGACATCCTTTAAATTGCGATGCAAACCCACTCTTACTGCAAGTTTCCCTTTTAGAGTTAGAATAATATAATATCTATTAAGATTAAGGCGCTCGAATCCTATATTTGATTTAAACCTATCCAAGGATGGGTGGTTACCCATTCTTCCATACATAAGCCAATTCCTGTTATGCTTTAAACAAACTTCTACTGTTTTTGCTATAAGAGAATTATTTATCGCTTTATTCCAATATTTCTTTAATGAAAGAATTTGAGAAATTATCGTAATATTCTCACCAATTATTAGATCTACAAAACCAACAAGCTCATTTTCATAATATGATCCAATAAAAACATGGTCATTTGATGAAAGAAGATTTCTTTCTACTTTTTTTAATCCTGTTCCATAATGTGGAAAAATCCTATTTTGCCTTATTGGAGTTTCATTGTAAATTTTACAAATTCCTTTAGCTAATGCAAGATTTGGTGAAGAAATTTTGGTTATTATGCCGCTTTTCTGTGATTTACGAACCATATTACGAGTTTTTTTTCCAATTTTTTTCCACCAAGAATCATAGGTTGTAAGATTAAGCATTGCAACATTATCAGTCGTTCTAATCCATTTTTTATTAGGAGAGAGAATTGGTTTTGACCAAGCTCTTTCAATGAAAGTAAAAACATCGATGTTTAAATCTCTTAATTTCCTGATGTAGGATTCATTAGGAAAAATATCTTTTTGATATTCTCTATAATCTCTTCCAATGGTTACTGACATCTTTTTTCTTTTTTCAACATATTGTAATTTATCATCGATTTTCAGAAGTTGCTTTAGAGTTTTATTGTATGCTCCTCTTCGATTCATCTTTCCTTTTTGAAATAGCCATTGAGGATGAATTTCCAAGACTCTATTCTTTGCTATGTTTTTTTGCGCTATTTTAACTGCGATAGAATCATATTCTCTGTAACATAGGGCATCAAAAGGTAATGTGGGAAAGTGATGGAAAGATTTTAATGGAAAATTCTTTGGTATTTCAGGAAATCTAGCTTTCCAACGTCTCCAAAGAAGTCTAGTCAAAAAATTTGATGTACCATGAATTGTGTAATATCGTATCTTTTGTTTTGTGATTTTTGATATGATTTCAAATTCATAATGCGGAGATTTAATTATATGAAGAGCAATTTCATGTTTCGAATTATTTATTAGCGATAAAAGTTCTTTATCTGGAAGAGTTTTTATTGTAAAAAACCAAAAAATTTTAATTTCTTCACTTGAATCATTGAACATCTTAGCGAGGATTTTTGAGTTTTTCAAATACTCCTTTGAAGTCTTTAGATTTGTTGCTATATGGAGAAAACTCTTGATTCTTGAAGGATATGGATAATCTACATCGATTCGAAATTTAATCAAGGACTTTTCTCCATTTGAAGTTTTACTTAGCATTTTTAAATCTAATTGCTAGTTTAATTTTATTATTTTCAAAAGACTCGCAGATTATTAATTTGGTTTGTTTATTTTTTTAATTCATTGTAAATTTTGAATAATTTTTTTGATAGAATTGTCGCTTGATGTGTAGATTCTACGTATGATAATTGGTTTTTTATTCTTTGCTTTCGGTCTTTTTTATCGAATAACAGTTTATATATTAATTGTGACGTTTGATCAATCGATACTAGTTGCTCTATTGGGCATTCAGGAAAATATTTTTTTAGTATGGAGTGAATAACTGGTCTGCCGCATGCCATGGCTTCTATAGCTATGGTGTCTAGTTGTCCAATTCCGCTACTTCCTAAAACAAGATTGCTTTCCCAATACAACTTGTTCATTCTGTTATGAGGCACGTTTTGAATAAAGTCAATTTTTAAGTTTAGTTTTCTAGCAAGATTCTTTGCATCTTTGAGGTCTTTTCCTGAAGCGAAGCTTTTAATTTTAATTGGTTCAGATATGCAAGCTACAGCTTCAAGCAATTTATCTGTGCCCTTATTTTTAAAATTATGAGATGATGCCAAGAAAACATTTTTTGATTCATTATTTTCTGGAATAGGTTTTGGGAAGAATATTTCAGGATCATAGGGTATGGGAAAATATTCAGCCGTATCATTAAATTCTAGAGCTTGATCTAGTATTGTTGGCTGAGCAACAATAATTTTATTGCATTTTTTTAGGTTATTTTTTATCATCCAGCTCCATTTCTTCTTTTTTAATTGATCGCGTAAATCACTTCCATGTGCATGACCAATTAGAGGTTTCTTACCGAATTTAGAAGCAAGATAACAATCCTGCAGTAGATAATTTACATGAAAAATATCTCCCTTAGATTTTAAGATCTTTAAAGCTATACCAGAAGTCTTATCCCAAAAACTTCTACTTCGAATTATATGCTGTTTTTCCAGATCTTCAGGCAAGTATTTTAGTAAAGTAGCACCCACAAATGCACAATCATTGATCATGACTAACTTCATTTATACACCGTTTTTGTTAGTTTCATCAATTCTTTCTGCAAATTAATAGCCCGTCTGTTAATTTTTTCAATCTCTTGTCTAGTTTGAGAATCTTTAATCTCGTATAGGCGTCTTTTATTTGATTCTAGAACTAACCTTAACAAATTAGAGTCATAGAATTCTAATAACAACTTTGTGTTAGGTATTAAGCAATGACCACCGATATAATCTGGAAACATTATTGGTCTATCCAATCTTACCCTATGTGTGTCTTCTAAAAAGTCTACTATATCATCAAAGTTCCCAGAACAAGACTGGGAAATTCTGTGCATTTCTTGAAAGCAGGTTATCATCCAAGCTCTATATGTTGTTTCAAAAAGCTTTGCTAATTCGGATTCTGTGCAACTTTTCAATTTTTTTACTTTTAAGCCTATTTTATTGAAATGTTCACATGCAGCTTCAGCTGAATTTGCATTAGTTCCGCCTATATATTTTTTCCAACGTTTGATCTCCCATTTCATGTGTTCTTTATTTACGTGTACTCCCCTAACTGGGGAATGCACTACTAGATGATTGTATTTTTCGTAAAATTTTTGTGTAGTTCCAGGTATAACTGTACTGTTTATAATAACTATTTTGGGTTTGAAATTCTTTGCATAATCATATACAGCTTCTATGAATTTTTTTTGATTTTGACAAGGAATACAAACATGCATTATATCTATCTTGGAGGGAATTTCTTTTTGATCTTGATTAATTGATAACATCTTTTTTTTATCAGAATCTAGACCATAAACTGCAAAACTATCGCTTTTTACTATTATTTCAAAAAGACTCCTTCCTATCTCGCCCAAACCTACTATTAGGACATTTTCTTTGGTCAAACTATCACTACCTCTAGGCGAAAAAATAAGTAATTTTTTAAACTATTTAAACATTGAATTCTAAAGTGAAGACTATGTCACAACCAAAAATGGGAAGAGGAGTAGTAGTTGGATCTAATGTAAAATTTGGAAAACAAGTTGTTATATGGAATTATGTTGTTATAGGTGATAATGTGACAATTGGTAAAAGAACTCATATAGGTAGTTTTTGTGATATAGGAAAAGATGTTAGTATAGGTAATGATTGTAATATTCAATCTCATGTAACTATCTCTAACGGTTCCTCCATAGGAGATAACGTGTTTATTGGTCCAAATTGTTCGATATTAAACGATAAATATCCAAAAAGTGATCTGATATCGCCATCCCAACTAAAAGACAATGCCATAGTTGGTGGCGGATCTATTATTCTTCCAAATGTGGTTGTGGGAGAAAATTCTGTTATTGGTGGAGGAAGTATAGTTACAAAAGATGTAGCTCCAAAAAAGGTTGTAGCAGGATCTCCCGCAAAAGAAGTAATGGATATAAGAGAATATAAAATCAAACGGGAAGGTTTTATTCAAGAATCAAGGTGAAAAAATGAGAATCTGGTATGATGCTTGTACGGGTAAGCATATTCGATATGGTTCAGCTATCACTCAGCAGCTTCGAAAAAAGGGACATCAGATAATATTTACTGCCCGTAAACATCCAGATACCATTCCCCTGGCTAGAATTCTTGGTGAAAATCCGAGAATTGTTGGAGAATATAAACCTTCATCTTTATCAACTAGGCTAGAAGAAAGTGCAAAACGAGTAATAGAATTTTCAAGAATGTTCCAAGATGATCCACCAGATATTGCTATAGCTCATCAATCTGTTGAATTATGTCGAACCGCATTTGGTTTAGGTATTCCAATTATTCTTACAGCAGACACACCTCATGCTTTAGCAGTTAACCGTTTAACAATACCATTTGCGACAGTAGTTGTAGCTTCAAAAGCAATACCATCTAAAGCTTTAAAAGAAAATGGTGCAAAAAAAATTGTTTTTTTTGATGGAGTAGATGAACTTGCGTGGATTAAGAATTTAAAAACTCCTGCTAGCCCTAAACTAAGAAAGCCTCTAATAGTTGTTCGGCAACTCGAAACAAAAGCAGTTTATGCAAAAAACCAAACAGATTATTCAGATTCAGTTGTTAAACAATTAAAACCGCTTGGAAATATCGTCTTCCTTAAAAGATATAATAAAAAGAAAGAGTTTATTGATTCAGTAAATCTGGTTGCGCACTCAGATTTAGTTATAAGTGCTGGAGGCACCCTTGCCCGAGAAGCAGCCCTACTAGGGGTTCCTAGTATAGTGGTAACGGAAATAGGTAAAACCTATGTGAATAAATACCTTACAGAAAAAGGATTTCCATTATTTTTTATTAGTAAGGAGAAAATATTGCAAACCTCAAAAAGATATGTTGGAAAACGAAAAGATGTAAAAAAAGAATTATCCAAGCTTCAAAATCCAGTCTACATAATAGAAAAAATTGTCAATAAAATATCAAAATAATCTAAATCAGCAAGCATCACAATAGAAAAATAAAAATCAATGAAACAGATGATATCAAAAGAAATTGGGCCGATCGTCTAGCTTGGTTAGGACATTGGCTTTACGAGCCAAAGGTCGCCGGTTCAAGTCCGGCTCGGCCCACTTACCATATTTTTGATTCTTTATATTCAAAGTGTTTTCTTGTTTGATGTATGAAAACTGCGTTATCAGGTGTTTTAAGTGATTCTCAAAGAGTTTGCTAAGATTAAAGCCCAGATCTTTTGACTCTTGGATTATTTCCTTGTCAAGATACAAAACTAAATTACCCTTCTTTGACAACTGCACTTGCACCCGCGCCCAAGCAAGGGTGTTGTCTGTTATAAATTTGGTCTTCAGAATGATTTCTAATTTCTGAAGTTGCTAACTTGAAGAAAAATTTATGCGTTCTAAGAACCAAATTAGAATTGATTCTTATGGTTGTGCTTGAGGAAATAGAACAAGCAAGAGCAAATTTCCTTAATTATACACGAAAATCCTTTTTCAAGTTATCCTACCAAGAAAGACCAAAAATACTAGACATTGGTTGTGGCTCAGGTATACCCACTATTGAATTAGCAAAGATAAGCAATGGCGAAGTAATCGGAATTGACATAGACCAATCATGCATAGATGAACTTAACAGGAAGATAATAAAGGAAGCATTATCAAATCGAGTCAAAGGCATCAATCTTTCAATGTTCGAGATGAAATTCCCTGATGAAACATTCGATATAATCTGGTCTGAAGGTGCAATAAGAACGATTGGATTCGAAACATGCCTCAAAAAATGGCACAGATTTCTTAAACGCAATGGCTACTTGGTTATTCACTGCCAAATAAAAGATGCTACAAATTCACTCACAAATATACCTAAGCAAGGTTATATCCTCAAAGAAACCGTTCAATTACCTTTTGATGCTTGGTGGACAGAGTTCTATCAACCTTTGGAAGAAAAAATACACACACTACTCCATAAATACACGAAAAGTTTAGACGCTCTCAAACTGCTTAGACAACTCCAGAGCGAGATCATAATGGTCAAAAAGAATCCGAGCATTTTCATTTCAGCATTTTACATAATGAAAAAAGTTTAGTAAAAGGATATCTAACAAGCAAAATAGAGTTTGTGTAGTTGTTTACTCGACTAGCTCTTCTAATTAATTTAATAAGATAGTTGACTATGAAAATTACATTCACTCTAATTTTCTTATTATTGTAATTGCATGCTCGTGCAAGCAATGGATTTGTCTGTTATATGTTTGGTCTTTTAATCCAAACTTTAACTTTGCTTTCAATCTTTATTCTCGCTTCTGTTTGCATCAACACAATTTGCGATTGAACAAATCTATAATTATCATTTTTAAATTCATTTATTATCGCATGTTTTAACTTCGGTAACGAAGTATGCTCTTCAGCACCTACAATATTCCAGAAATATTTCTGAATTCTTTCTCTCTTCTTAAAAAATTCCATTTCTGATTTTTTAACCAAAGCGATCAATCAAAATCCAGTTTAATTAGATATTTCAATCTTGTTTGATTCATATTATTTCGTGGATGTATCTTTGTATTGAGTGTATAACATCTCTATCTGTACTTGCGATTCCAGCTTCATATGATCCACCTGCAACAGATTTTGGGAAAAAGTTCATAGAGGACACTATTCCAACTCGCCGGTCAACTAAAATTATTTTTGCATGAATAGCTTCATCTTGCATATATAATATTCCTTTTGACAGAAATTTTTTCTTGAATTTCATCGGTTTTATATATCTAGCCACAAGATGTACGTTTACGCCGCTTTCACTCATTGACATTAGAGTCTTGTTGATGTTGCATTGTTCAACATACGGATTTAGAACAAAAATTTCATGTTTGGCTTTTTTCATGAGTTCATCTGTAAAATTAGTAAGATGAATATCTGAGAGAAAGAAGTGACTCATTTTTGAACCATGATTGTCTTGAACCCAAGAAACTAGTTTGTTTTGTAAATCTTTAAAAAATTCCCAACATTGTTTGTAAACATTTTTTGGAACTCGGAAAGTGTCTTGGTTTTCTTCAATGAGTTTAGATTGGAATAGTTCCTGAAGTGCTATTTCAAAATTTTCTTCTTTAAGTTTAGTGATTTTTAGTAATTCAGTTTTGGTATATACGCCATCCAATACTATTGCTCTAACTATTCTACCTTTCCAAGAATTCCAAAACCTTCTATCGAAATCAAATTTTTTGTCTTTTTTAGGATTTAGGAACTCGCTACTAGTTACAAAACGGCTCACCATGTCTTGAGTTCTTAATCTATCTTTAATGCGTGATTCATCATAATTATATCCTGAATCATCTTGCCCATAAACCACTGCATAGGCCTCAAGATTCTATTTATTATGAATATTTTATGTTAAACGATTTTTGAATATGAATCATGAATATACTATTAAATCAAATTTCAATTCATTCAAAGAAAATACTGTAATTTGGAATTGCAAAATTAATTGAAGATTTTAGGATTGGTTTTTTTCATTGTTTTTCTCAGTTATAGATCTCTAAGTCAGGAAAAATTCCTTTTTTTGTCTTATTGTTAAAACGACCTAGTCTTAGGAGCTAAAAAATTTCTTTTCAGTCAGTTTCCACGGATTTTTTTCTTTTTAGTTTGGAAGTCTGAGATGAGTTCAGCTTTGCTGGCTTCCAGAGACTTCACCTGTTCCTTTTTCACTTCCAACAACAAATCTAAAGCCTTCTCAAAAGAAACTGCAGAAAACTCTGCTGGATATTCATCATTTCCAGAAGTTATACCCTTTTCTTGGAGAGCCTTCAAACTTCGGTATATCTGCCTTTTGTTGAATGTCAGATTTTTTATTATATTTTTTGCAGTTGCTGGACCTTTAGTAGCTATGTGAACATATACTTCTGCGTCAGCTTGTGAAAGACCTAAATTGACAAGACTTTTTATTACTCTATCCAAACTCAATTTCTTCAACTCGATTCAAATAATAGTGAAAAAAATGGTTCGGCTATCTACCAGCCGACAAATATGAGTTTTATGTACACACCTTCAATATAATTATCTGCGAGAGCTGGATCTTTACCATTGAGAACTCGAAATGCTGCAAAATCATCTTGACTGAAATAGAACCATTGATTTTCACTTGCAAATATTTCCAGTATACTTAGTGGGACAATAGCTGTTTTAATTTGAAACTCAGCTGCATCTTTGAGAGTTACCCTAAACGGACCAGGAGCCATAGGGTTTTCAATCCATTCATTCATCACGCCACTTGGGAGCCACATCTGAGTATTATAGCCATCAATTACAACATTAGGATTTTTTTCTTCTGTGTTTTCAGGTCCAAAAGCCATTACAGGAGCAACATATACTGAAACAGCTAACAAAGCAACAAAAATCACCAAGATTTTCTTACTCATTTTTTCACCTCCCAGTACAGTTGACAGAGAATTCATACTTCTACACCGAAAGATTGTTAAAGCGACAAAATGAAATAAGAATCTGGGTGTGACAAAAGTTAGTCACACATAAAATGGATTGGAGACAAAGTGAGCCAAAAAACAGCTTTCAGCATCCTAAAAGATTTTGGACTTACCTCCAAAGAAGCTGAAGTCTACCTGTTTCTTGCAAAATACGAAGTTCTCACAGGAGGAGAAATTGCAAAACACACAAAAATCGCTCGATCTCTTGTATACCGAATTCTAAAAAGTCTACAATCCAAAAGTCTTGTAGAGACAACTCTTGAGTCACCCATCCGATTTATAGCATTACCATTGGAAAAAACCATTGATCTCATAATAAGAACAAAACAAGAAGAAGTCATCCAAGTACAAAAGGCAAAAAAGAACTTGCTGGAAGACTGGAAAGTAATAAATCAATCCAAACTTGAATTAAAACATGAAAAATTTGTAGTAATTGAGAATAATAAAAAAATTTTTTCAAAAATCCAACAGATGATCAAAGAGACAAAAAATGTTATCTCTGGGATAGTAACACTATCAACCTTAGCAAGAATCGAACAAAATGGTATTCTAGAAACACTTCCAAATAATGTTCACTCAAAATTTCAATTAGTGACAAACTTAGACCTGCAAAATCTGAAAATAATAAAAAGGCTACTTCAAAACATAAATTCTAAAATTGACCTGAAAGCAAAACTTGATTTTTCTAAATTAGATGCTTTTCCAAGATTTTTTTTAAGAGACGATGAAGACATTTTATTTTTTATTAGATCTGAAACGGATGTCTCAACTCAAAAGGATGAAGTTTGCATTTACACAAACTATAAATCTCTTGTCCAAACCTTTAAAGGAA
>JGI2160J19893_10000008_pt1 | contig 53214 bp, 49 predicted proteins | sample DeeMarSeWOR28_12_FD_19893 | JGI IMG/M metagenome (IMG submission 19893)
CATTCCGAATATTGGATCATATCCTGAATATCATCCGGCAGAGCCGCGATGGATTCCATCATGTACCCACATGCAGCACACTGGACACTGTCAAGGGTCAANACATCAATAGTAATTTTTTCTGCCATTACAGCATCCTCCTTTATAGAAGTTTCTACCAAGACTCAGGATACTTGGCATAATAGGTTTCATACCATTCCTTNGCTTCGAGTACCTGGGTAATATGTTCCGACGGAACATCATAAGGCATGTCTCAGCCAGGGGCAAAGGTATAGCCGATATGCCCCCCTGCGGCCAGGCTGACAATAGCATCTTCACGAGGTGACAGCAGTCCCAGGCTGAGAGCAAGTGTCAGTTTCAGGTTGCCGCCGAAACCTTTACAATGTTCTTTTGCCAGGTCACGGACAAAGTTCATGTTTAATTGCTCGTCAATGGCAAAGCCGTGCGTTTTTAATTCACAGACGTCTTTGAGAACTTTGGTTGCGTCACCGCAAATGAAAAATGTTGATGTTTTGCCGGCAGCGTGTATCGCATCGATAGTGGCACCAACATTCGGAGTCACAAACTTTTGAAATGTTGCAGACCTGATCTGGGAAGCTACAGGGTCGATAATGGCAATAACATCGCATCCCATTTCTGCATAAAACTGAGCAGAGAGAGCACCGACTTTACCGGCAAATTCACAGACTGCAGCAGCAAATTCTGGATTTTTAATAACATCTGTAAAGATCCGTACACCGGCCAGGTGGGAAGCCAGCGTGAGTGGACCGCACAATCCGCCTATCAAGCCGCAGTCCAGTTCATCCAGCTGTGGCTTGGCAATCCTGGCAGCCTCGAATATGACCGGCCAGCGGCCTGAATCCTTGGTCGGCATCTGCAGGCCTGCTTCGGCAGGAGTCTTGTCCGCACAGGGATGCGTGGTAACTGAAGGTACGTTGTCAGGCCACCATTTCAATTCACAGCCAAGGGAATGGGCCTCAACGGAAAGATCAAAAATGAGGGGAATTCCATCCGCTTTGTACTTCTTGGCTGTCTCGACAAGTCCCTTCGCAAGAATCTGCGGATCCTGCAGATACTTATCGGCTGGTTCATTGATAACAAAAGCACAGTGCATCCCGGCATATGGAACCCAGGGAGGCGATGCTGTCCTCATTCCTCTAACCGCGTCAATAAATTTTTGTTTTGCCATAGAACTGCTCCTTATTTAAGTTTTGCTCGCTGAACTTCCTGATTTCGCTTTCTCTTCTTTTTGTCCAAATCACCTCCTCTTTTTCTTCATGGTAGGATTCTTCTCGTTACAGTATTGAAATGATCATAACAGTCACTATTTGCGCGAATTAATGTCGTGCCTGCAACTCACTTCACCTTTAACTACTTCCAGGTATCTGTTATTCCAGCAGAATAATTGCGTAATACCTGAAAGTATCTTTCGTTTCCTGGGCAACCGGGGTACTTATGCCTAAATTCCCCAGGGTACCGATGAGGTCAATGGAAAAGGCTTCAATCGGTGGTCGCCTTTCCCTGGGAAACCTGCAGCGCTCCGGATACGTACATTTCTTGCAAAGAGCACAGGCCCCGCTGACTAAACTTAATGCCTTGTCATATCCTTCAAGAAAAAGCTTACGCTCAATACCCACAACCTCTTTCCACGACCGAACCTGTTCAGCCCGCCTTCTGGCATTACTCAGGTAAAAATCCCTGCACCTGCGGCTGCCGATCAAAAGCAGTGCAAACGCGTATTCCCGAATAACGGCGCTGGTCTTCTCCAGGTCCGGACTTGCCGGGGGACAGCACCAGTTGGCATTATATTGACAACAGCCGAACTGGCATTTGAGCCGAACCCATTCGGCCACATCGATTTTTTCAACAGGAAAAGGTATGATTTGTTCAAGGCCGCAGTTATCATTTTTTTCAAGCAGGCGCTGCAGCAATTGCCTGGAAATGCCTTTGTTTCTTTTGAAGGATTTGTTTCTTTTCTGGTCTTTGTCAGGAAACATAACGATTTTCCCCTGGTGCAAGGACAACGCGTTCATTTTGCTTCCTTATTGGCAGACTGCTCAAAACTGATGCGGACCTTCCTGGGCAGCGCCAGTTCCAGCACCACCTCGGCCGCCTTCAATACAGCAACCGGAACAGGACAGGTGAGATGACAGCCGGCCTTCTCAGCGGCTTTAAATACAGGGTTTATCGTCTGCCGTGTAAAAACATCCTGTACTGTTACCTCTTTTATATTCGTGGCTAATTTCTGGACCAGTTCACACTGGGAACCTGTGATCTCAATGAGCGCACGCTGCTTGTTCAGCCGCCTGGCTTCCACCTGGCAGTAAAACCCGCAAATACCGGGTTCTATAAATACATGAATACTTTCCCTGTTCATTTCATATTCTCATGGCCACCAAAATGATTTTCAGTCCTGATTATTCCGGCTTCACCGGGCCTTTCGGGCCCTGATTCAGGATATAATCCGGTACAATACCTTCGAGGTGCGGAAATTTGTCCTTCATGTGCGGCAACTGCATAGCCTCCATGAAATCCTGTTCAAAAGTCGGTTCCACTGTCAGTTCCAGATAATCAACATTCCGTGAACACCAATTGGCTTCCACCCTCTTCTGGACATTTAGAAGGGCAGCGCGGCAGCCATCACCGGCTGCATTGCCGACACCAAATATATTTTCTATCATACAGTCCGGGAAAAGCCCCATAACCAAAGCCTTTGTCCGGTCAACATGGGTGCCGAAGGCTCCGGCAATTTTTACTTTGTCAACCTTCTCAATACCCATCCGCTTCATCATCAGCTTACAGCCGGCATAAAGCGCGCCCTTTGCCAGCTGAATCTGCCTGATGTCCTTCTGGGTAATAACTATATCCTTGTCGATACTTGATTCATTTTTCCAGGCAAGAACAAATTCAGGTTGCCCCGTATCTTCGTTTTTGCGGAAACGGGGATTGTCCTGAAGGGCCATTTTGTTGAATACTCCTGTCTTGGTAATGACTCCTGAACGGTAGAGCTCAGCAAGCACATCGAGAATCCCTGAGCCGCAGATTCCTTTGGCCTTCATCTCTTCAGGCTTTGAAAATTTGCGGGTGGCTTCCCGGCCGATAACCTTATAATCAACCTCATGGGTTTCCGGATCGATTTCAATACGTTCTATGGCGCCCGGTGCAGCACGCATACCGAAACTGAGCTGAGCACCCTCCATAGCAGGTCCTGTAGCGCAGGAGGATGAGATCAATTTGTGCCTGTTCCCCAGTACCAGTTCACCGTTGGTGCCAATATCGATGATAAGTTGGATTTCTTCATGCTTATAAGGCTCCTCGGCCAAGAGTACGCCGACGTTATCTCCGCCGACAAATCCGGCCTCGTTTGGAAGTACGAAGACAAATGAGGAGGGATTTATATTTATTTTCAGATCTCGGGCCCTGATGTCCAGGCTGTGGTGAATAACAGGAGGGAAAGGCGCAAGACCGACGAACTCAGGGTTGAGGCCGAGAAGGATATGGTTCATGGCCGTGTTAAAACCGATGGTAATGTCTTCAATGTCCTCCTTTGTCAACCTTAGATACGTCTTTCCTTTTTCGGGTGCTTCAACGAATTCATCAGGCCCTTTTTCTCCCTTTTTCTTTTTCACTTTCTTTTTCGGTGGATGCGTATCTGCGATTGCTTTACCAATCAGGTCATTCAACCCTTCGATAATATCATCGCTCATCCTTTGTAAGCCATCCGGCGTCGTCATGCTGAAGGTAATACGAGCCATGACATCTTCGCCGTATTTACATTGCGGGTTCATGAGCGAGGCAGTGTTGATAACCTCCATGGTCTGAAGGTTGCACAGATAACCGGCACAGGTCGTGGTGCCCACATCGATTGCTATACCGTAGGCGGCCTCAACCCGACCCGGTCTTATCCGGATAATTTCCTTGTTGTTCCAGACGCTGACCGTCACGAGCCAGTTCTCCTGGCGCAACACCATGGGTAATTGGCGCAGGGTGAGGATGTCGATGGTCAAGCCTGATAGGCCGTACTCTCTTTCCAGGCCGTTGCACAGTCTTTCGAAATCGCCGATTTTATTTTCAAAGGTCGGCCCATCCAGCTGCACAGTGTAAAGTTTGACCGCCGGATTATGTTCAATATTTATATCCCGGGCTGCCTTGCTTACTATCTGTTTCCCGGCTCTGGACTCTTCCGGTACGAAAACAAGAATATCGTCGGTTATTTTGGCAACACAACCGAGACGGAACCCTTTCTTCCTGCGGTCTTCGTTTATGAACTTGGCCTCTTCGTCCTGCCAGGGGCTCACATGGTCCCTGCTGGAAAGGATGTTATATTTTTCGAAATGACCTTCTTCAATCCGTACAACGCATTTACCGCAGACCTTCTTCTCACCGCAAAGAGCTTCAATATCCACCCCAAGCAGGCGGGAGGCCTCAATTATATTTACTCCTTTCGGCACCTCGCCACGGCGGCCGGAAGGCTGGAATATCACCATAACTTGTTCATCGCCCATTTATTTTCTTACTCCTCTTGTATTGGCTTTAATGTTCGCGGTTATGCATCAAACGCTACTCCGGCACATCCCCTTTTTGGAATTTCCGCAGCGAACTTATCATTTTTATGCCTTCGGACACCGCGTTACCTGCAGATTCTGCATAACCGTCTGCGCCGAAGAGGTTTGCCACGTCACGGGTCAGGGGCGCACCACCCAACATGATAAGGCAGTCAGGATTCTTCTCCTTGACCATGGCAATAACCTTTTTCATGCCGAGCATTGTTGTTGTCATCATGGCCGACATGGCTAAAACATCTGCTTTGGTGTCGAGCTGCTTTTCCACAAACTGCTCTAAAGGCACATCACGGCCCAGGTCATAGACATCCCAGCCGGCAATATCAAACATCATCTTCACCAGGTTCTTGCCGATATCATGTACGTCACCCTGGACACTGCCGAGAACAACCGAGGCCCGGGGGCCTTTTTGGTCAATTTTGACGTGAGGTCTTAAGATATCTAGTCCTGCATAGAGTGCATCAGCGCACATCAATACTTCGGGGACAAAATATTCATGGGTATCAAAAAGTTCGCCAACCTTTTCCATGCCGGCAGCAAGACCATCCATTACGCCTTCCATGGGAGTTATCACGTCTGGATTATCCAGAACCTTCTGTGCGGCTTCCTTGCACCCGTCTTCATCGTATTCAACAACTGCTTCTTTCAATTCTGCCAAAATTTCTTCTTTAGTTGCCATGTCTGTTTCTCCCTAAAATTCGTTAAATTCTTTTTGTGGCAGGTGTGGGTTTCTTGCCGTATTCACGAACAGTTTGTACAAATGTTTCCATGTTTTCTTTTCTGACGTCCGGCCAGATATCACACCCGGGCCATACGGAGTCAACACCGTTATCAATGCATTTTTTTATGACCTCGGCGACCGCTGATGTGTCCTCCTGGGTGGTTAGGGTGCCGTACGGATCAAAATTGCCGAACAGCAGGATATCGTTGCCTAATTTCTTGCGGGTTTCTGCAATATTATTTTTCTGATCAACGCTTATGGCATCAGCGCCGCATTCGTGCATCATCTCAATAATCATATCAGTGGAGCCGCAGATATGATTTACAGATGGAATTGAGATGGCATCAAACACCTTGGTGAGATTGGGCTGGATAAGCGTTTTCCACATGCGCGGAGAAAGTAGATCGGTCCCTGACCCCATTTCCCGCACAGTGATAAAATCGATACCGAGGCTTTCGTAATGTTTGCAAAGATCAATGGTGACCTGGGTTACCTGCTCGAGGAATGCTTCTATCTGGTCAGCTTTCTTTTTCAAACCTTTCAACAGGATATCAAGCTCCATTATCTGCCCTGCCAACGTGAAGGGACCGAGGACCCAGGCACCTATAGCCAGATCCGGCGCATCTTTTTTAAGGATATCAAAGGCCTTGTCGACCACCGGCATTCTGCCTTTGCTCATAAAATCGCCCGGGATATCGATCTCGTCCAAATCCTTCCACTTGTTCGGAACAGTCGGATAAATAATGCCCTCAAGGTTATCATATAGTGAAACACCCCGTCCCATAGCCTCAGCCACTGTCGCCATGTCAAAAGGGACCACAACCGCGTCCAATCCCCACATTCTGGCGGAAGTCAGAGCCGCACCGGCCATCAACGCAGCATCATTATGAACTTTCGCAAACTGTGTCCCCATTTTTTCAATGGCCTGCACAGTAACCGCGCCCTGACCGCTGAAACACGGCATCCTGTCAATCGGTTCTTTTTTGAATAATTTCAAAACTCTCTCTTTACCTGTTAGTTCTGCCATAACGCCTCCAATTAAATGAATATTTACTTAGCTAGAATGCTGAATTATTTGTTCTCAGGCAAAATACCTTTCTGGCTCAATACGGATCTAATGGCATCTTCAAGCTCGTTGGGGTGCGGAACACTTGTAAACGCCACCTCACCGTTTATAAGAATGGTGGGTACAGGCAGCATCTTTCCCGCTGTGGCACACAGATCAAGAAAGCGCTGGGCATTTTTCCTGTCCCCCTGTCTTATCACTGTCTGGATATCAATCATGTCGCCAAATATATCCACAATCATATCCACGGTATTGATGGCATAATCGTAGAGCACGCAATGGACACGCTCACAGATTATTTCAACAAGAACAGGCGCTTTGCCTGTAGCTACGCGTGCTTGAACCGGATCATACGTAACATTTTCAATGCTGCCTCTTTCACAGCTGTTTTCTTTATTCCTACCCATTACACCTGCTCTCCCCCTGCCTCTTGCAAAAATCTAAAGTGACGTTTTCAGCTGCTCCACGAACTCGGGGAACAGTTTATAAAGCGGATGGTTCTTATCTTTAGGCAGCCTTCCTGTCTCGCTGAAAACCGCAGTTGCCTGAAAAGCATTGGCCATTGCCACTGCAGGCATAACTCTTGAAGCACCAGCCATGGGGCCGGAAAATATCATGTCGTGATAAAGAAAAGAGGCGAGCGATTCCAGGGCAGCATCTGCAGCAGCCCAACCTTTGAAGCCCCAGCTCTCTCTCGCCTTTTTCCACATGTATGAACCGTTGCTTGGGGCACTGCCGGTGGGGAAACCCCATTTTTCCTTAATCAGTTTGTTTGCCATGCCGCATAATGCTGTGGCCGGGCCGTTCATTACGGAAGTATCTACAAAGACACTCTCAAATTGAGCTCCAACATTCTCAATGGCATCCAAGAGTTTCTGAGTTCCTTTGACCCTGCCGGATGGCATCTGGTCTTCCTGGTCATAGGCGACAAGCAGAACATGTTTGACCCCGATCTGGGCAATTTCGCGTATTTCTGTTTCCAGATCCTGCTCCCATACCGTAAGGCTGTTGTAGAACATGCGATCCAGCAAACCTTTCTCAGCACAATATGCTGCCCCCACCAGTTTTGGTTTCATTACCCAGGCGTCAATGCAAAAGGGCATGTCGCTGACAGAAGTCACAAAGTCAATATAGGTCTTGAATTCCTCACCTGTATTGGCAACTATATCGGCCATGCCGGGGACTCCGGTTTCCTGCCAGAGCCTGTCCTGGTTCTGGAGAAGTTCTGTCGCCTTTTTCTCGTCAAACCCCTCTTTGCGTTTGCCTTCAAAAACCTTGTCCCCTTTCTGAAAGATTGATGAACAGGTAACTGTCGGATAATCTCCGGGTTGTCCTCCAAACTTGACGCCGCCCACTTCGCAAACTTTTTGCTCCGTTGTAAATTGAAACATCCATTCCTCCTTGTCTGCATTTTCCATGGTTCTTGCAACCTCACCCCTCCACCAAGAAATGTGTCAAAGGCCATCAGGCCAACCAAACACCCCTACAGGTGAAATCAGGTGAAAGAACCCACGGCACATTTCTTCAATTTAATAATGTTTATCAAAATGGCTTCTCCCTTGTAAATCGTCCAAAGGTTGATTTTTGCACAAAAAAAAACCCAAGGGAAAAAATCCCTTGGGTCTCGAACATCAACGATGCCTTGATTGTTTTATCAAGAAGTTGATCCTTAATCTGCAGCTATTGGAATAATATAAATCAAAAACTATTTATAGGCGATCCTCAATAAATATTACGCGTACGGTTTACACATTATCCCTGGCAGGAAAAGTTGCCGTCTTAGTTGCTTGCCTTGAATAAAATCTTCAAAAACTCAACCACCTCTGCAGCGTCTTCCGCATAGCCGTCGGCTTCAAGAATCTCAGATGATTTTTGGGCATTAACGCCGGCGCCACCAACAATTACCTTAACCTGCTCCCTTAATCCGGTGTCTTTCAATCCCTGTACAACCTTTTTCGCTTCTTCCACGCCTTCATCTGTCATAATTGAAATCGCAATAAAATCAGTACCTTCCTGGGCAGCCTGCAGAAACTCTTCTGTGGGCACTGATTTCCCCAAATCTTTTACATCAAAGCCATTGGATTCCAGGGTCATGTGGACAATATTCTTGCCAAAATCCTGCATATCGCCGCTGACCAATCCAATTACCCCCCATACTTCAGGATCAGTTTCCATCAAAATAATCTGATGTTTAATCTTTGCAAGTGCATCTTGATAGATAATGGAGGCCTTGTACAAATCAGGATAAAGGTGATTTTTTTTCTCATAACGTTTTGCGACCTCTTCCAAACCTGGGAAAAGACCATGCATAACGATTTTTTGGGGCGGTACTCCTTCAAGTATGGCCTGTACCGTAAGGGAAATTGTTTCCTCCTTGTCAAGGTCGGCTAAAGACTTCGTAATTTGATCCAATAGCATTTCAGAGTTCCTTTTTTATTTGTATTGCTGCAAACGAGCAGGGTGATTTTCTCTATTCATTTTCATGCCATGCTTCCAAGAAAACATGTTCACCGCATTCTTTCATGACCTGATTGATGTATTGAAGCTCTTCCTGACGTTTAGCTGCCAGTAAAGAATCTGTCACATTAAGAGGGGCAAGACTTTGATTGACGATCCAGGCATAGGATGAAATGGAGGCGCGCGCCAGGTCCCTTTCAAGCTGTCTTGCTTCTTGAACAGGCGTCATTTCCGGCAAAGTTATTATCAGGATTTTTGTATAATCAGGGTCACGCATACGGGGTAGAAGTTTCTGCACCGGTTCCGGCAACTGTTGCGCTGTCCGCTCTACTTCACGGTGATAGGCCCGGGCCGCGTCAAGCAGCAGTAATGTATGCCCGGTGGGTGCAGTATCAAGCACAATGAATTGCCTCTCTCCCTGATCCACAAGTTGAGCAAAAGCCTGAAATACGGCTATTTCTTCCGTACATGGTGAACGCAGATCTTCTGCCAGCAGATTTCTGCCCTGCTCATCCAGATATTTCCCTGTTTCAGCCATCACTTTATCACTATATTTCCTTGTCTCCTCTCCAGGATTGATCTTGGCAACTGTCAGGTTTTCAATTCTTTTACCAAGGGAAAAATCATTGTGGGCTGCAGGGTCTGTTGTTGCCAGCAGGACAGCATGTCCTGTCTGGGCCAGATATTTTGCCAGTCCAGTAGCAATGGTTGTTTTGCCGACCCCTCCTTTGCCCATGGTCATAATAACTCCCCTACCCTGTGATTCAATTGCTTTGAACAAGGCTGAAGGAGATGGCGGCAGGTGGACTTTATCATCATATTCACTTGCTGGAACATCTATTGTTTTACCAAGAACTGCCTGCCACATCAGACGCAACTTATTTACTCCTAATGGCAGGAAAGGCAGTAAAGGTACCATTACCCTGTCAGTTTTTGATAAGATTTCCGGTAATGAGGCGAGTGCATTCTGTGTACGATTATTCCAGGCTTGAGCCAATGGATCTTTGGATGAAGAGCTGAACACTCCGTTAATGGCAAGTTTTTGATTGTTCATACCCAATGCAATAAGTTCAGCACTGGTACGTGCTGCCTCATCCAGGCTTGCCGCATCCGGCCTGCAGACGAGCACCACAGTCGTCATTTCAGGATCCGTTAATGTTTCTATTGTATTCTTGTATATCTGATGCTGCCCGGTCAGTCCGGCAAGGGGACCGAGGCAGGACGTGCCTGTGGTGTTCGCCTCGATAAAGCCGTCCCAGGCGGACGGCAGTTGCAGGAGACGGAGAGTATGCCCTGTGGGTGCGGTATCGAAAATAACATAAGCAAATTCTTCTAATACGTCCCTGTTACCAAACAATCCTGCAAATTCGTCAAAAGCAGCTATCTCCATGGTACAGGCCCCGGAGAGCTGCTCTTCCATGGCCGCTAAGGCAACTTCCGGAAGTTTGCCGCGGTATGGTCCTATTATTTTTTCCCTGTACCTTTCGGCTGCCTCTTCAGGATCAATATTAATTGCCTGCAGCCGCGAAACTTCCGGATGATTTGTTGGAGATGCTACTACCTGAACACCTAGTACCTCACTCAGGTTTGATGCAGGGTCTGTGCAAACTAGAAAAACCTTGTTACCATTGTCTGCAAGGGAAATTGCTGTTGCACAGGAAAGTGATGTTTTGCCTACCCCACCCTTTCCGGTAAAGAAAAGAAATCTGGTAGGCTTTAGTAAAAAATCCATCTCGCTAGTATCTACACATGATCCATGCCAGCAAACTTGGCAAGATCAGCACGTTTCGGGTAGGAGTTTCGACTTACTATTTTTCCGTTTGCTAGAATCAGCGGCAGACAGAGATCACCTGCCAAAGCCATGGCGTCTGTCACAGTCTTGCAATCAGCAAACTTATCCGGTTGTTGAGCCAGGTTGTAGCGCTCCACTACCACACCTTTTTCTTTCAACCATTCAAGATCAGCAGCAAACTGAACAAGATTCGGATCTACATTAGGACCACAGACACCTGTAGAACAACACATCGGAGGGTCATATATTTCAATTTTAAACATCAATCTCTCCTTTTACATCAGACGACTTTCTGGGGCTTTCCGCTTTATGCAATACATCCCGGCGCATTGTATCATCCATTTGTTGCCATTGGGCAATTTCTCCAAGTGTCCTGAAACAACCCAGACAAATTTTTTCATCATTTAAAATACAGATATCTATACAGGGCGACCGGACATGATCTTTGCTCGGATTCATATTAAGTCCAAATATAGCTTACAACAGGTTTTCCGTAATATTTCAGGCACTCATCAATAATCTGAACCTGACACTTACACGAACACCATACAATTGACGACAAATAATTGTTACTGTCTTCCTGCAGTGCTATTTACAATCCGGATTCCTTGCCACATTCAAACACTGTTTCCAGGAAATGCCTGAAATTAAAAAAGGAAGAAAAATTATTAATAAGTATGCAGATATTTATCCGGTATAGGCGTCACCCTGACAGCCTGTCCCAAAGGACTTTCATCAACCATCATCCGGCACCCGTAACTCTGCTCAAGAAGTTCTTTATCGAGCACAGCCCCGGTCTCACCCGTTTTAATAACCCTGCCCTCCTTAAGCAGCAACAGCCTGTCGCCATACATGGACGCCAGGTTGAGATCATGGGAGACCATTATGATTGTGGTTCCCTGTTCCCGGCGGAATTTTTCCATGAGGTCCATAATTTTTAACTGGTGGGCTGGATCAAGTGCGGTTGTCGGTTCATCGAGCAGGATGATCTCAGGCTGCTGGCAGATGGCCCGGGCAATGATTACCCGCTGCAGTTCCCCGCCGCTCAATTGATAGAGCTTGCGGTCTGCAAGATGAGCTACATCAGTGAATTTCATTGCCACCCCGGCAATGTAAAAGTCGTTTTCCCCTTCCATGCCCAGGATACCCAGATGGGGAGAACGTCCCATGATTACTGTGTCAGCAACTGTAAAGGGGAATCCCACTTCTATTTGCTGGGGTACAATTGCCATGATCTGCGAGAGGTTTCTTCGCCGGTATTTCAAAATATTCTTATCCTTGATCGTAACCGTACCCTGTTGTGCTTTTTGCAGACCTGCGAGGACTTTTAACAGGCTGGTTTTCCCGGCACCGTTCGGTCCGATAATAACAAAAAATTCGCCGGGGGACACTGAAAAAGACACGTCTGATAAAATTGATTTATCTCGGAAATTTAGTGATATATTCATAATATCTAGAATTTGCTTCATGCCCTGTTCCTTAACAATAAAACAATGAAAAGCGGAGCTCCTATCAGTGCAGTGATAATGCCGACCGGCAACTCACCGGATGAGGGGAGAACCCGGGCCAGAAGATCGCATAAAATAAGGTACGTGGCACCACCAAGCAGACATGATGGAACAAGCAGCCGGTGATCCGGCCCGAGCAGAAGTCTGAAAATGTGGGGAATAACAAGTCCGACAAATCCAACCAGACCTGACAAACTGACAATAATGCTGACCATCAGGGATGTTATGATAAGAAGGAGCAGAACGATGTTTTTTACATTAATTCCCATGGCTGCTGCTGTTTCCCTGCCAAGAAGGAGAAGATTCATCGGGCGGGCTAAAATGAAAATTACGACAAAACAGGGTAGCACCAGAAGAAGGATCGGCATCTGTTCTTTCTGCAATGTAGCCAGGTCACCCATCAACCAGTAGAGAATATGCTGCACCTGGAAAGAGCGGGTCATGGAAATGAGAAACATGATGACCGCAGCACAGAAGGCATTCATCATGACTCCCCCAAGCAGGAGAGAATCCCTGCTGAGCATGGTGTTTCCCTGGGTGGTACCCGCAAGTATAGTGACAAATGCCAGAACCAGCAGACTGCCGGTAAAAGAAAAAATTGTAACCCCCGGGAAATAGGACAGGCCTATGAGCATTGCCAGGATAGCACCAATTGCAGATCCTCCGGATATGCCAAGGATGTATGGTTCGGCCAGGGGGTTGCGCAGCAGGGCCTGGAATACCAAACCTCCCAGGGCCAGCGTTCCACCAACAAATGCAGCAAGTATTACCCTGGGCAGACGTATCTGCCATATGATTGTTGCAGTCGCATTATTGGGTCTATTTTTCCCTGCCAGGATAGCAAGGGTTTCTTCAAAATTTACGCCCGACGACCCTGCGGAAATGGCAATTATGCTGACCACTATCAGAACTAAACTGAGCAGAAGTGTGGTGAGTATAATTTTTTTACCAATGGGCATATTCATTCTTCTGTCTTGTTGCTGCTTTTTATAAAAAGTTCAGGATGAATTATTGCTGCAATAACCTCAAGTCCGTCAACCAGCCTGGGGGTTGGACGGTCAAACAGTTCTGCATCCACAACAAATATCTGGTCGTTTTTAACTGCTGATAGCAGGTTCCATTTTTTCCAGGATTCTAAAAGATATTCCGGTGGCAATCCTCCTGCCATGGAACTTATCAGAACTATATCAGGCTGCAACATGATAATCTCCTCCCAGGAATAGCGGGGATAGGAGACTTCTCCTGCTGATGTGTTAATCCCTCCAGCCAGTTCGATCAGTTCATGGATGAAGGTATCTGTCCCTGCAGAAAAGAGGGGTTCTGCATCAATCTGGAAAAATACACGCGGCTTGTGGCGTCCATTTTTAACCCGTGCCTGTACCAGCCCTATTCTCCTCTCCATATCAAGAACCAGCTCTGTTGCAGCCTGCTCTGCATGCAACAGAAATCCAAGCCTGGTAATCGTATCCATGATCTGTTGAAGATTTCGAGGATTAATAACATAGACAGGTATGCCGAGACTAACGATCTTATCCACTATATGTCTGGGGTTTCCATCTTTTGTGGCAATGCAGAGATCAGGTTTCAGTGCGACTATTTTTTCTATGTCAAGACGAACATATGAACCGACACTGGGAAGGGTTTCGGCTGCGGGTGGATATGTGCTGTAATGTGTAACACCAACGAGTCTTTTTTCCTCTCCTAGGTCATAAATGATCTCCGTGATACTGGGAGCAAGAGCAATAACCCTCGTGGGATTCTCAGGAACGACAAGGGTTCTGCCGACCTGATCCGTGACCGGTCCTGAGAAGACATTGCCGGGCAGTAAGAGAAATATCAATGCCAGTGCAAAAATTATGTAAGTATTTTTTGTCATGGAAACAAACATTTGCGGATTATTGTTTCAGTTTGAAGGTTACCGGAACCCTGACCCACATTGGTATCCTCTCTTCTCCATGCCTTCCAGGCTCAAAGCTCCATTTTCTTACTGATGATAACGATGCACGGTCAAGCAATACAAAACCGCTTGAGGTTTCAATTTCCAAGTCATCCACCCTACCCTCTTTGTTAACCAGTACCTGCAGGATGACGGTTCCCTCCTGTCCTCTCTTCCTTGCCAGGCCAGGGTATGCTGGTGGGGTATTTGATTGGTAGCGCGGGTATGCCATCTGCAGCGTTCCTGGCAGAGTTACCCCTTCATTTTCCTGTACAATCTTGTATTTTGACTGAGTTTCAGGTTCTTGAACATTTACCGCTTCGCCTGGTTCAGGCACTATAGCTTTTTCAATATTTTCTGAGCGTTGCGATGCAGGCATATTTTTTTCAACAGCAGGCTGTTTGGCAGTTTTTTCGGTTAAGACCTGCTGCTGAAAAGGATATTCCCTTTTGTCTTTTATAGTAGGAATTTTTTGCAGAAGAGATTTTTCCGGTTCTGGCTCTGCTGCTGATTGTTTCTCTAATAAAGGTTTATCAATTTGTGTTTTTTCGATAGGTACAGGTGATTCAACCATGCTTCTCTGACCCAGAAAAACGCTGACTGAGCGCGGAAGTGATACTCTTGGGACAAGAACCGGCTTTAGGTCAAATTCAAAATTAATAAAACCAATGTGGAGGACTACTGCCAGAAAAGTGGCAATAAGCATACGGGATCGGTTACTTAATGGTGTCAGCCTGTAATGAAACATTCGATATTCCTGCAGTTCTTATGATATCAAGGACGCGGTACAGCTCCTGATAGGAAAGTGCTTTATCAGCAAACAGGTCTACCTGAGCAGACCTGGTATCGGTCTCCTTTTGCATCTTTTCCAGCAGAAGTGCCTGCAGCTCATCCAGGGAAACTTTTGTACTATCAAGAAAAATCTCTCCATTGTGATTGACTGTTACTGTCGGATTCAGTTCAGTATGAATTTCAGTTGTGGAGGAAACCGGAAGGGACACCGACAGGCTGCGGTGCACTGCCATGGAAAGCATGGCATAGATGAAAAAGACAAGCAGGAGAAAAACAATATCTATCAACGGCAGCATCTCTATACGAGGCTTTTTTATCCCAAGATAACCACTCGCGACCTTCATGATTTGGGCTCCTCATGGTTGCTTTCCAATTTTTCATAGACAATCTCAAGGCTGGTGGCATATTTCTCGATATTGAGTACCGCCTTTTCCACCTTGGAGTTAAAATAATTGTATGGAAATACAGAGAGAATGGCAATGCCGAGGCCTGCTGCCGTTGTGATAAGGGCCTGGGCAATACCGGCGGTCACTGCCTGCGGCTGATCAATGCCGGCAGCGCCCAGTGCTTCAAATGAACCAATAATGCCTATGACTGTACCAAAAATACCGAGCAGCGGCGCCACAGTGATCATGGTATCCAGAACCCCCATATAGCGCCGCATGTTCCGTATTTCTTCCGCTGCTGTTGCTTCCATAGCCTTGGTCATGGAAAACTCACGGTGCAGGATGCCGCTCACCAGTACCCTGATTATGAAGTCCTTTGAGCCTGATACGCTGGTGCGTACTCCTTCCCAGTCGCCCTGTCTGCAAAGCTCCAGAACATCTTCAATGAGTTTCATGTTGCGGTTCAGATCAACCATGATCCAGAACAGCAGCCGTTCAATAATCACGGTCAGCACCAGGATGGAGCAGCCCAGTAAAGGATACATTACCGGTCCGCCGTGGAAGAAAAGATCAATCATGTTTTTTCCTCTTTAGTAACCCTTATTCTCTCTAATTTATCAGAATCTTGTTGATATACCACCGTAGAATTTCCGCCCGGGAGATGGGAAATAGGTGTTTTCTCCTCCCCACGACTGATTATCAGTTCCATGGGTGGAATATTCTTCATCAAAAAGATTACCAATCCCAAGAAAGGACGTCCACTGGGTTTTACCAATGTCTTTTTTGTATCTCAGCAACAAATCAACAACGAAATAATCATCGAGTTGTTCTGTATTATTGTCAAAATCCTGCGAAAGGTAGGAATCATCAATATACTTCATACTTGATAAAAGATGCAGAGAATGCATTAAAGTCAGGTCAAGATTTGCGGCAAGTAAATTATTGGGCACTAAAGGCACTTCATTTTCTGAATAGTTTCCGGACTCAAAAGTAGCCTTCTGGTAGGTATAGTTCATCTGAAGGCTAAGAATTTCCAGCAGCTTGTAATCCAAGGACATTTCCAGGCCACGATGTCTGGTATCATCCAGATTCTCATTGCGGAAGGTTATTTCATTCCAGCTTATCTCATCTTCCATATCAATCTGGAAGATCGTAAAACCGACAATGAAATTCTCTATCGGGGTTACTTCAAAACCCGCTTCAATACTTTGCCCCTCTTCCGCTTCTAAATCACTCAGGAATGTATCGCTGCCAAAACCGTAAAAAGCAGCCTGTTCATCAATAAAAGGATATCTGTATACCGTGGAGTACCTGGTGTACAATTTCATGTTATCCTTTGGCAACCAGGTTGCACCAACCTCAAACACCTCACCGTCATGCTCTTTGTCTTCATCAAAATCAACTGTGGAAGTGTTCAGAGTAACAGATCTGCCACTGATTTCCGCTCTTTCAATCCTGCCGCCTCCGCTTAAAATTATGTTGTCACCAATGGTAATTTCATCCCGCACATACCATCCGATTGTATCCCTTTCAAGGTCTGTACTGTGTGTTTTATTTTGTCTTGAGGCATCGCTGTACTTATCAACCGTCAAGGTTTCCTGGTAAATATCAACGCCGGTGACTAATTGATTACTGAAAGATTCATGCTCCGAATCAAGAACATATTTCGGCTGAACTCCTATTGATTCTGAGTCAGAAAGATTGAACTGGGCAGGAGGCCAGTATGAAAGTATGTTGCTGGAAATTTCAGAATTACCGTAGACAAGATTTACCTCAATATCTCCAGAATTTCCCAAGGAGCCTTCTATCAGGAAATTGGCGTTCTGGTACTCGTTTTCTGATTCATCAGCAGTATGACCAGGTTGGGGTTGGGTTCGATCCTGAGCCAGTTCGTCCTTTGTCAAACTGCCTGGCATTTCAAAATCGGTCTTATTATAGGAGGCTCCTCCAGAAATAGTCAGATAGTCTGAAATATCGTAGCCGAGCTGGAAACCGCCTCCATATGACTTAAAGGCTGTGCGATCCCGCCAGCCATCTGTTTGCTGATTGGCTGCATTGACAGAATAGGAATATCTATCAGATGAGCCTATGAGACCGACTCTTTCATCATTAAAGCCGTCTTCCCCGATCTGCACTGCTCCGGTTGTGCTGGGGGCTACAGCACCCTTCTTGGTTATAATATGAATTACACCTGCCACTGCAGCATCACCGTATAAAACGCTACCGCTTCCCCTGACAACCTCAATACGTTCAATCTGCTCAAGGGGCAATTGGGTCCAGGTAATACTTGACATGTCTATTCTATTAAGTCTTCTGCCATCCAGCAGAACCAATGTTCTGCCAAAACCATTCTCACCAAAACCGCGGAGATCAATCTGGGCCTGGGCCGGATTGCCACTGAAAGTTCTGATATGGATATTAGCCTGGCTTTGAAGGACTTCTACAATGCTTGAAGCGCCTGAATCTCTAATCTCATCAGCAGTAATGACTGTTACATTGGCAGGCACTGTTTTGATATCTTTTGCCGCCCTGGTTGCGGTTACCACCACCTCGTCCAAGGTCTTCATTTTATCCTCTTCTGTTGCATCCGCCATTGCTATGGAAGGAAATACCATCAGAACGGCAAGTGTTGAATACAGGATCCTTTTTCTCATTTCTTACCCCTCCTGTATGAAGGCATCATTATTCCCCGTATGGCAACCTGAAAGCCATCCCAATCCCTGATCAATAGAAGAGTCATCTTCAACTGCGCCTGTTCCTGCTTCATCTTCCTTCTCCTTAAAAAATTGTTCATCAAGGGCCCGGGCAAAAAAAATCCCCGGACCGATTTCCATCGATCCGGGGATGTCCCTTTTTTATCCACTAGATCAGGTATACCTCTGTCCGCGGAGGCATAGCATTTAATAAATATCAGGCAGGTTTTCTGACTTCCGGATTATCCTACTGGCCGCGCCTTCCCATCCTGAACTAACAGGCAGTGGCATGCTGCGGTTTTCGTCCCCGGTTACAGCGGCGGGCCCGTCTCCGATTTACACGGTGTTCCCTTTTACGCTCTTTCCCGAGCACCTGAATATTAAAATATTTACTTAATTATTTGCGCGTGGTCAAGACTCATTCTTCGTATTCCGAATAAAACGATTCATTAATCTGGCAAAAGATCTGTATATACTAAACCATCTCGAGTTATGGTTTCACCCACACGAATATTTACTTTGCGCTCAAACATAGGACCATCATAAACAAAACTGTGAAACTCACCGTTTTCCCCGCATGGGTCTACGCCGGCTGGAATTTGTTCTAGAAATGTATTGTCATATTCATGGCCGGCAAAATCCATTGAAAGAAATTTGGGGTCAACGCAGGTAATTTTTGCGCGAAGACCACTGTTAACCATTTCTTTGGACAGCTCGTTTGTCTCCATTCCCCAAAGTGGGAATAGCGGGTTAATTCCAGATTCAGCCAGACTATCTTCCCGGTAGCTGCGTATCTCCTCTAAGAACAGATCTCCAAAAGCAATACTGTCAATTTCCTGAGATTTTAGCTGTTCAATAAAATTCCCCATAATGGATTTGTATTCAGAATCGCTGCATGGGTCTGGTATTGGGATAAGTTCTAGAGGCAGGCCAATGCTTTCTGCCTGTTGGCGAATTAACTCATTTCTTACTGCATGCATTGCACCACGTCCAAATTTCTTATTAAAGGTGCAGAAAAGGCCCACAACTTCTATATCATGCTGCTGGCGCAGTGCATGAAGAGCCCAGGCGCTATCTTTGCCACTGCTCCATGATAATAATGTTTTCTTTTTCATTTTATCCTACAGCGAGATTATATTTTTATAGAAGTTGTACCAGTCCTGCTGCAAAGATCAAACCCACAATTGTTTCTCCTCATGTCTGGCGGGGAGAAATTGCCAGGAAAAATAATTACTTGTCCTTTTCAAACTGGGCTATTTTCTTCAGCATGATCTCGGCATTGGTTTTTTGATAGCTCTCCTGCGGCAGGAGCGTCATGGCTTTTGAGAAATGGTACTGGGCATTTTTCAGATCGCCTTCATACCAGTAGTAATATCCATAGTAATAAAACCCCTCCCCTTGCTGCCCCAAGGAGGCCTTGACATTTGCCAGCTGGTAGTAGAGTTTTGCATAGTCAGAAATCGTGACAAGCAGTTCTTCATAGAGGTCGGATGCCGCCTGCACCTTGCCTGTCTTTTCCAGGGTCATTGCCAGGTAAAAAGTTGTGTAGGCATTATTACGTTCCGCTTTTTTCGCTTCCTGCAGCTGGACAAGCGCTTCCTCATAACGGCCTGACCTCAGGTACATTACCCCCAGGTCTGCTTTCAGGATAGGCTTGTCCGGATAAAAAGCGATTGTTTTACGCAATGCGGTCTCTCCATTTTCATAATCGGCTGCTGCAAGATACGCCTGGGAAAGAATGTAATTTGTCTTGGCTGCCTGCGCTGAATCAAGCTCAAGGGAAGTAATGGTATTTTGATAGTATTGTATTAGTTGTATAGGATCTTTCGTCATGCAGATTATTCTGCTTTTAAACCTTTGAAAGAGAAACTCATCGGTCTGTTCATACTCTTTTTTCGTGTTGAACAGGGCCAAATCCTGGATATAGCTCATACGGATATCGGGGCCTGGGTGTGTCAAAAGATAGGGAGGGATGTACCCGTGTCGGTAACGGTTTATATTATGGAACTTGCGGAGCATGCCCACCATTACCGATGGATCACGGTTCTGCTCCTGCATCCATTTGAAGGCCAGTCGATCCGCTTCCTCCTCATCAAGACGGCTGAAAGAGAGTGCTGCTGACTGGCCGGCAGCTACAGAGCCGGATATAAGGGCTTCGGATAATGGCCCTGCTCCAATGGCAATTCCCAGAAGTACTCCAAGCATGGTGGCGGCACTTACTTTAGCACTTTTCGACATCCTGTCTGCCAGGTGTCTGCTGACCACATGACCGATTTCGTGGGCGACGACGCCGACAAGTTCCCCTTCATTGTCAAGGGATTCAACAAGTCCGCTATGAAAGAATATAAGCCCTGAAGGAGCGGCAAAAGCATTGAGTTCTTTGTTGTTGATGATAAAGAAGTGGTAGTTGAAAAACTGGGGCCCGGCCACGTCAAGTGTGGCCTGGCCCAGGTTATTGATATACTGCGTGATATCCGGTTCATCGATCAGTTTGAACTCTTTGCGCACCATGGTGAGAAGCTGTTCGCCAATCTCCTTTTCGTCCCCCACTGAAAAGGCCGATACTGGATTCACCCTGTAGAACCCTTGCAGCGAGGTGGCTATGATAAAAAAAAGGAGTATGGATCTTGTCAAATGTTTCATTGTATTAAGTCTGTGAGTAATTTTTTTGCAGACAGCCATTCCACGAGCCGCTCCATCCCCTCTGGAGTGGAAATGCGTGGCTCATATCCAAGGTCACGTCTAGCCCTTGCAATTGAGAACCAGTGTGACCTGGCAAGTTGTTCTGCCAGAAAACGGGTCATTTGCGGCTCTTTGGCAACCCTGAACCACATGTATAATCCTTCCAGAAGGGCGCCCAATATATATGCAGGTCTTGCCCCAATCCTATTCCTGACAGGGGGTATATCCAGCCTTTCAAAAAGAGTATTTATCCAGTCCCAGAGGTTAACAGGTTCGCCCTGTGAAATAAAATAAGCATTACCGGCAGCAGTTGCATGAGAATTTAAATTTTCTGCAGCCAGTATGTGCGCATCTGCAACATTGTCAATATAGGAGATATCTACCATATTGTTGCCGTCACCAACCATTTTTAACTTCCTGCTTATTCCTCTTTCTATGAGTCGCGGTACAAGATGCGGATCTCCGGGGCCCCATACCAGATGCGGGCGAACAGCGCAGGTTTTTAATATGTCTGAATTGCTTGCAAGCACCATCTGTTCTGCAACCGCTTTGCTTGAGGCATAATAGCATTGGAATTTTTTTGCATACTGGATGCTCTCGTCCAGGCCGTTGATGTCCTTGCGGTCAAATACAACGCTTGGGGTTGAAGTATATACGAGTGATTTGACGCTGTTGGCAAAACAGGCGCCGAGTACATTCCGGGTGCCTGTGATATTGGTCTGTTCAAACTCGTTCTTGGGGCCCCATATGCCTGCCTTGGCCGCCACATGGAATACCGTGTCATAGCCACGCATGAAACTGATGAGAAGATCACTGTCCAGGATATCTCCCTGATACTGGCAGACACCCAGTTTGTCAAGGAAGGGGTAGCGGTTTCTCCCTAATACAGCAACTTCAATACCTTTATCCACCAACTGCCGGACTATGGCTGAACCGACAAATCCCCCGCCGCCAGTGACGAATGCCTTCATATAAGCCTCTATTCCCCCTATAGCTGTTTTTTAAGCTTATCGGCGGCCCAGAGAGAAAGCTTTTCTCTGAAGATTTTGGCATTATGCCTGATATCTACAGGGAAACCAGGATGTACAAGAAAATGCTCAATTGTCCTGGTCATAGCATTTTGCAGTGCCAGTTGTCGCAAATCAGAAAGCAATGATTGCCTGTATAACTTTTTCTCATGCATTTCAACAATCAGGACAGGCACCTGCCCTCCCCTGGGGCCGACTCCAACAAGCGCTGACCTGAAAACCTCAGGATGTTCGTTAAATATCGCCTCGCAGCAGACAGTAAACAGGGTGGTGCTCGGTGTAATAACCCTGTGTCCTTTGCGGCCGCAAAACCAAAGCCTGGAATTATCGTCAAAATAGCCAAGGTCGCCCATGCGATGCCAGAATCCGTTGTTATCTCTTATTTTCGCCAACCGGTTCTCCATTTCGTTGTTGTCATAACCACTTGTCACAACAGGCCCCCTGACGATTATTTCACCAATCTCATAGGGGAGCAACTGTAACGAATCAAACCATTTTTCGATAGGACCATCCGCAATTTTCATTATGCGAATTTCAATCCCCGGAAGCATCCTGCCGACACAGACACCTTGGCCTTTTCGGGTCTTGTCCCAAGTTTCAACAAGGATTTCTTTCGCGGTTATCGAGGCAATAGGCAATGATTCAGTGGCCCCATATGGAGTATGAATTTCGGCATCCGGCGACAGGACAGCGAGAGTCCGTTGCAGTAACTCCCCAGGAACAGGGGCTCCGGCCATGAGAATCTTTTTGACTGTTGGCAGGGTTATGCCATGTTCATGGCAATACCTGCTTACAACATTCCATATGGCGGGGGAACCGAATGAGTAGGTCACATTGTACCTCTTGATCGTGCGAACAAACTTTGCTGGATCAACCTGTGCCGGTTTCGCCGGGTTCATTTTCGGGATGACTGAACAGGCACCGAGGCCGGTTGAAAAAAGAGCAAAAAGAGGAAATGCCGGCTGGTCGATATCATCAGGGCCTATCGCATAATAATTCCGTATGAGATTCAACTGTGCCTGGAAGGTAGCGTGTTCATACCGCACACCTTTGGGAGGCCCCGTGCTTCCCGTGGTGAAAAGTATGGCAGCAAGGTCATCGGGATGCATAAAGGCTGCTTGAAAAGGGGCACCATAAATTTGCGATTTTTGAGCTGACTCAACAGAAAGAGATTGTCCGAAAAGAAGGAGGGATGGACCGACACAGACTGAAGTCCTTACTGTTTTAAAAGGACCCGGAAAAGCAAGTCTGAAAAGATGGGCCCGGGGTATGCCGATAAAAACCTCAGGCCTCACGCTGCTGATGCATTTCAGCAGGTTTTTATATCCCATTCCCGGATCAATAAGTATGATAACTGCCCCGATCTTGAAAAGCGCAAAGGTGAGGGTTATAAACTCGACAGAAGGCCTGACCATCAGCATCACCCTGTCACCTTTGTTCACCCGCAAATCCTTCAGCGTATAGGCAAAGCTATCGGCAATATGATCCAGTTCGCTGAAAGTCCATGACCTGTAAGCCCCTCCATTCCAGCAGATAAGACCGATCCTGTCAGGATGGATTTTTGCGATTCTGGGCAGGGTCTCTGCTATGTTATGACTCATTGCGTGTTCTGCTTCTGGAAAAAATTTGTGATCAGCGGGGCCAGACGGTCAAAAGCGTCTTCAAGTATATAATGCCCGGCATGAGGGAAAAAATGGCTTTCAGCTTCTGGGAACCTTTGCAGCCATTCTTCATAAAAGTGACGTGTAAAACAGAAGTCCCTGCCGCCCCATAAAATAAGCATGGGAGTGTTCTGAAACTGGGCCAATCCCTCTTCTATTTCCACCAGGGTCTGCCAGGAGCGATTGCCTGGCCTAAGCGGGATGTCCTGCACAAAACGCAGGAGAGCAACCCTATGGGCCCAGGAATCATAGGGTTCGAGGTAACCGGCCGCAACTGCCGGGTCCATTTTGTTTGCAACTGCCATGGTCACAGCGCCACGCGCAAAACCATTAAAGCCGCGAACAATGATGTCACCCAGCAGTGGAATGCGACATATGCTGATACGCAAAGGAATCCGTCGGGAGCGGAAAGCCGCGGTGTTCAACACGACTATTGATTCCACCCGTTCTGGGTAGCGGACAGCCAAACCCATGCCTATGGCGCCCCCCCAGTCATGGAATACCAGTGAGAATTTTTCTATGCTGAGACCAGCAAGCAGGGTTTCCAGGTTGTCGATATGGGTTTTCAGGGTGTAGGGATAGTTTTGGGGCTTGTCTGAAAAGCCACATCCCATATGGTCCGGTATAATCACCCTGTAATTCTTCTGCAGAGAACGAGCAAGATTACGGTAATAGAAAGACCAGGTCGGATTGCCGTGCAGCATGACAATGATTTTTCCCTGACCCTCATCAAGGAAGGAGAGGTTATACCCTTGTATGGCTTTTTTTCTGGCCACAAATGGATAGAGTGTTTCGTCCGGCATAACGTGCGTTTTTCATTAAAATTTAAATCATTTTAAATGGTAACGCAGCACCATACTAAAATCCAGACAGAAAGCCAAACTCCATCTGTATAAGCCTTCCGTTAAATAGGCGGCGCAATGGTCACGATAATACGCATATTGGTCGTGGCCCTGACACCATGCGGTTCGCGGATGTCAGAGATGAGAATGTCCCCTGTCTTTGCAGGAATCGCTGCATCATCCTTGCCCAAGAATTCCCCCTCTCCCTCTATGACATGAATAGAAAGCTGACCATCAAGGTCATGGGAATGGACCGGGAAGACTACCCCGGCACCCAGGTTGAAATTAATAATCCTGAAATAGGCTGAGTCGTGAACCAGAAACTTCTTCATGTGTTCCGGATGAAACTCCCTGGCAGGGTTTAGGTCAATTTTCTTCATCATAGCTCTATCCTCATTTTAAACTTTTACAATAAACAGCTTCAGCAAACAGAATATGGCTACATGCTAATATATACAGGGGTTCCTCCCCTTGACTTATATCAAGCCGACTAAGAAATTTTCAATTGGTAACAAGTACAGATGAAATAGGTCATTATTTTCGGCAGGAACAGCAGATAAGACTGCTGCTGGCGTTGAGGTTCTTGCCGGGGCAGTTGAGGGAAAAGTCCCGCACCGGTTTCAACATTTCGAGAGAAAACCTATTTTCTGATGCGGGATTGTAGATACCAGGAATAGCAAAATAATCCGAAACCCATGATACTGGTGATGATAGCCACTGGCCAGGGGGTACGGTAACTGCCTGTTTCCATGGCATTTATCAAAAAAACAGCAGCGATGAATAGAACCATATAACTAAATTCTCTGTAATTGCCTGATGATGTTCTGGGTGTTTTTTCATGACCCTGGTCAAAGGTTTTCATTTTCGCCTCCTTACCAGATTCTTGCCTTGCCTGAATATCTTCACCTGCTGCACCAATCATGGTTGTTTCCTGTCATTGTCATACTGTTGCCCAAACCGTAAAACTTCTACCATCATAAAAAAATGTTCTCCATCCTACAAGGCTATTATTGGGTTTCAGAATTCACGGATACGTCTTCTGTACCATCACATTATGGCCCGTTACAGGCAAAGGTTCTTTCCCTGCTGAAATTATATTTCATCTTCCGTTTGAATTTCCACTTGAGGAGCAGCCTGTTCAGGTAGGTAAAAGGTGCACGGGAGGCCTTGACTCGCCCTGACATGGTGGCAGCAGGATCAAAGAGCAGGTCCAGCACGTGGGCGGTTGGGCCAATCCTGGCAATGAATTGGGTGCACCCGGCGCAGTAGGTAATGATTCGTTTACCGCCAACCTCAGACTTGCGCATCAGTGCCCAATTCCCTGCCAGTTCAGGTGCGACAAAGTGGGCCCCTCCACCTTCACCGCAACAGAGAGTCTTTTTGCCCTGATGCTTCATTTCTTCAATTGAAAAACCGCGAGCCCGGATAAGTTTGCGAACAGAATTCTGCATATTAGTTTCAAACCTGGCAACGCAGGAATCCTGTATTGTCAGAGGCTCAGAATAGGGTTGCGATTCAGGCTGCCAATATTCCCTGGACAATATGTCGTAAATAGACCGCGTGGTGAGCCCCTTTCCGTATTGGTTGAAAACAGCAAAACAGCTGGGACAGGCAACAAGGACGGTTTTGATACCATGATTGACAAGGTAATGATGCATTTCAGAAAACATTGCATCAAAATAAGCAGTTCTACCAAGGTCATGGGACGGCTTGGTGCAGCAGTCAAGCACGATGCCAAGGTTCTGGAAAGAATCCTGCAGATGATCGAAGAGCTGCAAAAGGCGCTGCGGCCGAGAACCCGCCAGGGCGCAGCCGGGGAAAAGCACCGTATCGCAACCTGCGGGCAGACCATAGAACGAATATCGGCTCGAGGTCCCGCGTTTCTCAAAACTCATAAGCAGTCCCTGCTTTGTAAGGTCAGCGCCGCTTGCTATTGCGAAGCGCCGCATTTCAAGAAACATCTGACTGGGATCGATCTTTTCCGGGCAGATCGCTGTGCAGAGGCTGCACAGACTGCACTCAAATGCCAGTGCCCAAGAGTTGTAATCATCGGGACTGCAACTGTCTGCAATCTTTTTCGGTGTACCGTATTTTTTCAGGAAAGCGCATTGCTTTACACATATCTTGCACTCAATGCACCGCTCCGACATTTCATAACGTGCATTGTCCAGGGACGCCCTGTCGTGGTGCATTGATTTATTGAATCGGTTTTTGATCATGACAAAACAGTATTATATAAAAAAGAAGCAGCCGCAGGATAATCCCGCGGCTGCGCCATGTTGTAGATATGATTTTCAGACAGAGCTATTTTTTATACCATTTGCCTGTTTGATCCTGCAACCATTCGCCAGGTGAAGCTTTTTCAGCTATCTGGATCGCCCGCCGATCGCCGACAAGTTCTGTTGTGGTTTTCTGTTGTTTTGCAATGGCACCATAAACCATCTCACGGTCCTTGTTCTCATCTGCAACAACATCCTGCATCTTTTTTACTGCACCGGGGACGAATTCCAGGTAGCCTTTATTGTTTTCGCCGATCAAACCGTCTGTTTTCATCTGGACAATGGTTGGCAGTCTTTCCTGCATCCGGGTCTTGATGTCGTTCGCTCCGGCAAAACACTTCCCTTCAGTAGTGAAAAACAACAGGCCCAAAATAGCAATTATTGCATATAACACTGAATATTTTTTCATCGTATCTCTCCTAGTCGTCAAATCGTTTTATACGTGTAATGCACCGTTCCGGTTACTTGATCTCTTTGGCGGACTCATCAATATCAGAAAAGAAATCATCCAGGGCTCTGTCTACCCTGATATTTACATCAATGGTAATATGTATAGGTTTCACCTCCACCGGTGCCAGTTCAACCTGACTGCGGGTCTCTACCTCATGCCTGGTACAGCCCAGTGGCATGAGAAGCAAGAAGATTGATAGCATTCCCATAAGTTTCTTCATATGATTCTCCATGTTTTTACTTTGTTTGTCTGAATGGAAAACATTTCATGTATAAGCAGTATGTCTTTTCTCTTCGCGAAGCAAGTCGGCGCAAAAAAGTTTTATTTGTCGGCATCGCAATAAGCACGATGCGGACAGGTATTGTGCCCGTAACATGTTGATCTTATTGGGCCCTGTTGGTGACTGCACGACTTTTCACGACTGTATCTTATTGAATTTTTTCCATGATGTCCTTAAATTTGCCACTATATCCTAAAAACCTGTTCAGGGGGAGACGAAAATTCACGTCAAGCCGGATTGGTTGGTCAATGCCCTTTGAGCTGTCCTCGAGCCTTTGCAATAACCCTGTTTGGGTGTCATAGGTAAAAGGCAGGGATTGCAACGGTTTGCCGTCCATCTGCATTTGCATGATCAAATCGTCCCCTTCGCTGTTCAATAAGAGCTTTACCCAGTTGTACGTGAAATTCCGCAGGGCTTCTGCAGCAAAGTCGACCTGGGCAAACTGCGGCGTATTTTTGGGGATACCTGCCGACAACAAATCAAAGGCGGCAACCTTGACGCTACCACCCTGCCCGGGACTGGAATAAAGGAAGCCATCCTCAAAGCGGATGGTACCTTTATCAACCTGCAGCGGTATCCTGCCGCTTACAGTACCTTCGCCTTCAGCATTGGTAATGCCGAATTGGCGCAATATATCTGCCAAAATGAGCCTGTCACAAAATATGGTAACAATAAATTGCTTCATATCCGGTGAAATGCGAACAGCATTTGTAAAAACTCTTCCTCCAGACCACCGGACAACCCCCTCTTCAATAAAAAGTGTATTCCCTGACTCAAGCTGCCATAAGATCTTCCCCTTTTCAAAGATTAGGTTGCCGAAAGATGCTTTTTCAAACAGGATACTCTGGGCGGGGGGTGAGCGCAGGTCAGGCAGGAATGGCAACTGCAATGCAAAGGCAATGCCGTCCACTTCATATTTTTTTTCAGGATTTTCAAACCTGCCGTTTTGCAGGTTGACAGACAGGGCTCCCTGTAAACCTTTTGCATCAAGCCTGAAAGATCCATCCAATCCCAGTTTTCCTGCCAGGTAGGAATTGTTCAATGCTGGATCAATCCTGCCGAGATGTAGTGAAGAGAAAGGTGTTGGAGCCGTATGTAATGACAGACTTGCATGAACCCCTGAATCGGCAATAGCGGCCTTGCCGGATACGTCGGTCACAATTCCCTTGACAAGGGAACTTGCGTACCTGCCGTCGATAATGTAAACCGCATCCCTAAGCCTGATATCAGCGCTAAAACTGCCCACTTCATTGTTTTCCCAGGAAATTTGTGCAGCTTTAATTTTCCCTGTCGTCTCCTGTCCTGATAAGGGCCAATGCCAGGGGATCTGACCGTCAAGTGGACCTATTTTCAAACTGCTGGCCTGTTCTTCCAGCGCGCCATTCCCTATTGAGATTTTACCAGCGGCCCGAAGGGGTCTCATGTTCACAATTACCTGTGACGGTATTGTTCCCTCGAGTATTATCTCGCCCTTTCCGGTCAAACCATTATTATTAAACTGTGTATCTGGAAGTGAAACAGCAAAGCTTCCGCTGGTAAGACTTTCCTGCTCGGATTCCCTCTTCTGGCTGACAGAAACCTCGACCTTAGCCTTCGGTGTTTTTATTTCCGTATTATTTTCAAGCAAGGCATGTATATCAGACAGGTCAAGTTCAGCGCGTACTTCATGGGATTCGGCAAAACCTTTCCCGTGTATGGCAATGGCTGGAGTATTAGTTTCGAGGATGTTGCCACCATACTGGATCCGGAATGGCTCGGCTTTGCTGTCTTTCTTTTCAATGGAGTCGCTTTCCAGTTTTGCCTGCCATATTCCTGATGATGTTAGATCAATGAAGAAATTTCCTGTAAGCTCTGGATTGCCTTTTATGATCAAATATTGATGCTCACTATTCCTGGAAGGGGGTGGATCGACCAACCGGAACAATATTTTTCCGGAAGCTCTGAGTGATTCATTGTTCTGCACAAGAGAACCATTTAGGTCAATGATACCTGCAAGGGGTTCCATAATTGCTCCCTGAACAGCAACATCCCAGTGCTTCCCCTGACTTTTGAGTTTCAGATGTAAGGGCACTATATTCTCCGCATTTTCTCTTGAAATACCAAATGTAACAGGGACATTACGCAGGTAAAAAGATGCAAGTTCACCATCAATCTCGGCTGATTCAAGCTGGAAAGGCATTATTTTGAATTTTGCCTTCCCGGAGAGGGATGCAGGACCGAACTGCATCGTTTTCTGTATTTCGCGAAACAGGACACCAAAGCAGTTAAGGTCAAGAGAATCTGCGGCAATCGCAATATTGCCAGTATTGCTTCCAAGATCCAGTGTGCCTGTAAGAGTAGATTCTGAACCTGGGGGGATAATCTGCATATTCAACAGGTAGGCAGGCAGACCATCAGGGTCCCCTTTCTCTTCTCTTGATATTTCCAGGGCAAACGGGACCGGGATAAGTTGCTTTCGGTAGTGAATGTTTATAAGACCATTTATGACTTGAAAACTTTCCAGTCCAAAAGGCAGCTTAATTCCGGAATTCGGGGGTTGTCCCTTCTGGTCCATTTTTGTCCGGGCAAATTTTTCCAAATCAATCCCCGGAACAAGAATTTTATCATCTGAAAGTACCAGGTTCAGAGTTAGGCCGTTTACCGTAATGCTGTCAAGCTTCTTGGCAAGTAGTGATGAAGGCGTATATACGGCGTGTATGGAACCTATTCTGCCGGCAACATTTTGGGAGTCTCCAACCACAATATCCCCCAAGACAGCGTTGCTGAAACCTATACGGTACACTTTACCTGTCACAGAACTGGAAAGAAGACCACCCAGGTCGGGAATAACATGCTTTTCAATATAACGTGGCAGAAAGTATGAATAGGAAAAAAATCCGGCGGCGGCCAGGAAGAAAAAGAAAAGGAAAACAAACACCAGCGGATTGCGCTTCACAGAGATCTACTCCTTAAAACAGGAAACGTGAAATCACTTCTTCAAGGTAAAGACAGCTTTTGCAATTAACAGAAACCAGGGGATCCCATGCATAAAAAAATCAAACCAGTCTATGGGACGCACCAGGCGACCCTTAACCAGCAGTTGCAGTTTCTCGATAAAATGCGGCGGGTTGTAAGGGGCCAGGCCCAGGGTCAAGCAGGCTATAACCAGAATACCCCAGGGTATAGAATCCAGAAATTTTTCCATAATCGGTTCCCAAGTGTGTTTTAGAGACAAAATTTAGTTACCAGCCGGGACCAAGGTTCTCTCTCATACACAACCATTGCCCTGTAACTGGTAAAGAACCTGCAAAGAATAAGGAACATATAAATAATGTAATTATACTGTAATATTAATTACCAGCGACAGCAAAAAATATGTACAGTTCTTGTGTTTAATTTATAGTATAATATTTAATATATTACTCTGTACCATATAAAAAGTGATGCCAAATATTTAGATTGGATCGCACAGGTTGTGTCCCGTATGCAACTGTCCACCAATTAATATGGAGGTTATGTTATGGGCAAACTCGGCAAGGTTCTCAGCATTATAATACTCCTTTTTGTTGTCGTAATCGCAGGGCTTGTTGCTTTTGTACATTATTACCTGACTGAAGAGCGGGTAAAGGCCCTTGTCATTCCGCAGGCTGAAGCGGCTCTCGGCAGAAAAGTTACCATCGGTGATATAAAAATCGGCCTGCTATCAGGTATCACGATTCGCGATTTTCTGGTCAAGGAGGCTGACCAGCAACAGAATTTTGTAAGTACCAGAGCCTTTGTCCTCAGTTATGACCTGCTGCCCCTGCTCCAAAAAAAACTTATAATCAGTGAGATCCGCTTTGATGAACCTGCTATTCAGATCACACGCGATGCAAAAGGAGAATTCAATTTCTCCTCATTGGCGCTTTTAGCCGAAAAACCAGCCAAGCGCGAAGAGAAAAAAACATCGGCCACAACAGCAGCATTGCCATTGGCCCTTACCTTTGACCGCATCAGTTTCAACCGGGCCCAGATAAAGATCCGTGACCAGCTCAACGAGATACCGGCTATCGACGCTACAACAAGTGCTCAATTGAAGGTTGCCCTCGGCCAAACACTAAAAGACCTGCAGTTCAAGGGTTTTTTTGACCTGGATGCCGCAGTTCAATATGGCGAAGCCCAGACCAGACTTGCAGGAAAAGGGAGCATCAGCCAGAAGGACTTTGATATGGTTCTCGACACAACTGTCGATGGTCAAATGATCCATACCGAGGCAGCTGTCAAGAGTTACCTTCAGTCACCCAACGCCACACTTAATATAAGCAGCAAATCTTTAAATATTGACAAACTCCTTGCAATGGTCGCAGGCATACCAAAGGTAGAAACTGTTGAAACCCGCAAAACCCGACCTGTAAAAGTAAAAACCGATACGATACTTGCTGAATCGCTTCCTTCTGGCCTGGTTGCCAACGGGACAGTGAAGGTCGACAAGGCTCTTTACAAAAACCTGTCCACCAATAATTTTTCCCTGATATTCAACCTGGAAAAAGGCATCCTTACGGTAAAGGAACTTTCTGCCCAGGCATATAACGGCAAACTGAATTCAAATGTTATTGTTGACCTCAATCAGTCCGGCCTTGCCTACAATGGCAACCTAGGACTGAGCTCTGTGCAGGCTGGGGATCTCAGCTCAGCGTTAATGCAAAAGGCTGCAGGCATGCTGAGCGGGTCACTTGAAACTGCCATGACGTTTTCAGGTGCAGGAACCACATGGGATGAACTTAAAAAAGTCCTTACAGCAGATGGTTCCTTCACCCTTCTCGATGGCGGGATCAAAGGAACGCCTGTATCGCATACGGTCGCAAGCCTTTTAGGTCTGCAGGAACTGAACAACATAAGTTATAAGAATATCTCCGGCACATTTAAAATTGTCGAGGGCGGCAAGGCAAAAATCAATACGAGCATGGAAGCGCTGGATCTAAAAGCAGAAGCAGACGGTTTCATCGGGCTGGACGGCGGTCTTGATTTTCCCCTGACCCTGCATCTATCTCCACCATTGACGGAGAAGCTCCAATCAATGGGGTCCTTTACTAAATACCTCTCTGATACTGAAGGTGCTGCCACCCTGCATCTCAGGCTTGCGGGCACTCTGGCAAGCCCGAAACCTACTCTTGACACTAAGGGTGTCCAGGAACAACTGCAAAAGTCCGTACAGGACGAATTGCTGAAGCAGTTGGACCCTGCAGGTAAGGATTCAGCTGAAAAGAAATCCCCTGAAAACATCATCAAGGGACTTTTTGGACGATAAGGTCTAAATGTGACAAAATGACAGACGAACAGCCTCACAAAAAAGTCGAAAACGAAATTACATACAAATCCCTTGATGATAGAATCAAACAGGGCTGGAATCGCTTCTGCAACTGGGTGTGGGAACCCCGTTCTGAAAGGCGGTTTGGTGTGGGGTTGCTGCGCAATGCCCTCCGCATCGTTTTTATAGTGGTCAGCGAGTCCCAGGATGACAGGATCACGCTGCGTGCCAGTGCGTTGACTTTCACAGTCGTGCTCTCCCTGGTTCCAATGCTTGCCCTGGGAACAGCCGTTCTCAAAGGGTTGGGAGCCGGCGACCAGATGCGTCAGGCTGCCTATTCATTTATTCAGCAGTTTGAAACGGAAACCGCTGAAATCACTGCAATGCCTGAAATATCTGAGGAACAGACCGGCAAGGAAAGCATGGAACTGCCTCAACCGGTAACAGCTGACAAACAGGCTGCAGCTGGTTCTCAAGAGCATCCTAAAGGCCTTACCTCACACCTGCAGCGCGCGGTTGACCAGATATTCGACTATGTGGAACGAACAAATTTTGCCACACTCGGCACTTTCGGAATTATTGGTATGGTGCTGGCTGCCCTGTTAGTCCTCGGAAGTATTGAACAGTCAATGAATAGCATTTGGCAGACTACCGCAGGCCGCGCCTTGGGAAGAAAGCTAATTGACTATATGGCCCTGATGATACTTCTGCCGGTCAGTATCAATCTGGCCCTAGCTGCTGCCGCAACACTGCAAAGTCCTGCCCTGCACTCTCAAATCCAAAATATTATCCCCATGTTCTGGATTGAGAGGTTTCTGCTCAAGACTTTGCCTATTGCTATGCTGGTAATTACCTTTTTGCTGTTATACCGGTTTCTTCCCAATACCAGGGTCGGGTTTATCCCTGCGCTTGCAGGAGGATTATTTGGGGGGGGTGCCTGGTATGGGGTACAGATAATGTATGTGAAGTTGCAGATCGGTGTTGCCAAGTATAATGCCATTTATGGTTCTTTTGCCACCCTGCCCCTCTTCTTTCTCTGGATATATATAGCCTGGGTGGTTTTTTTACTTGGCGCCGAGGTTGCTTTTGCCTTCCAAACATGGCGGCAGTATCAATGGAAACAAGTAGTTATCACTCCTTCTGCTCGTCTCGCCATGGCTTTTGACATTATGGAAGTAGCTCTGACTGATTATAATACCAGAAAAATTACTGACAGAAAATCCCTGGCGCATATTCTCAACCAGCCCGAAAAAACCATTGCAGTGATCCTTGCCGATCTCATCAACGGCGGATTGCTTCGGCGGGTGGAAGGCAAACTGGAGGGATATGTACCTGCGGCTCCTGTTAACGAACTAAAACCTTCAGAGATTATGGATATCATAATGGGCACGGATATTCCTGATGTAAAGGGATGTGACCTGGCACGGCAGGCGTTGCAGGCAGCTCGCAGCACTCTTGACCGCTATACGATTACCTGTCAGAAAGTAAGGATTAACAGCAATCAGAATACCAAGGACTCCCACTGTGGAACACCTTGATCCCATTATTAAAACCATAGCCCTGACAATGGGCGTGGCATGGGCCAGCGGCATAAATCTCTATGCAGCGATCCTCGTGCTTGGAATTCTTGGTACCACCGGTAATATCACCCTGCCCCCCGATCTGGTCGTATTGACCGATCCCCTGGTAATTGTTGCTGCAGGGGTAATGTATGTTATTGAGTTTTTCGCTGACAAGATTCCTGGAGTCGATAGCGGCTGGGATACGGTACATACATTTATCAGAATACCGGTTGGTGCCCTCTTGGCGGCAGCTGCAGTTGGTGAAGTGAAACCTGCTGTTGTCATTGCTGCCGCTCTTCTTGGAGGTGGCATGGCAGCAACGACCCATGCGACAAAGGCCGGAGCCAGGGTACTCATCAACACCTCACCGGAACCATTGACCAACTGGTTTGCTTCCCTTGGCGAAGATGTTGCCGTTATCGCAGGTCTTTGGACAGCATTTCATTATCCCTCAATATTTGTCATCTTTCTTATTGTTTTTATACTATTTCTTATCTGGTTATTTCCAAAATTATGGCGAGGCGTGGTCAAGATGTTTTCCCTGCTTGCAACTCTTTTCCGACCGAAGCAGAGCGCTTCTCTTAATAATAAACAGGCAAATAAATGATTTTCCTATTTGATTTTGTTCGTGACAAAAAAAGGAATGCGCGTTAAATAACATATATAATTCAAACTTTTTAAAATTATTATATTATTGAGCCATCTGTTCGGCTGTTTATTATAAAGAACATAATGCCTTTGTTGCGAGGAGTTTTATTCATTTGTCGATAAACTTTTTTTAATAGATTAACAATATTTTACTGTTTTATTTTCTCAAAGAAACCATACGGAGAGGCTTATGAAAACTAAACATATTGTCAAAAGTCTGTTGGTGTTGATCCTCGGTCTTGTCATGACAGGCTGCGCGGGTATGACCACGACAAGTATACCGGAACTTACCTGTACGCGGACTGATATAAATGGCATGCTGCAAAGCGGCGACTATAAGAAAAAAGTTGACAATTTTCTGATAATCCAGGATGCAACTCCTTCAATGGGCGAAAAGGGGGAAAAGTATTCCGTTCCAGGCCCCTCTAAGCTAGCCCTCTCACAAGGCCTGATCATGTGCCTCAACAATACACTTCCAGAAGACATTAATGTCAATGGAGGATTGCGAGTTTTCGGCTCCCTTGCCTCAGATAAGGGTCTCGTGTACGGAATGGAGAAATTTACCAATGCCGGCCTGGACAATGGTATTCGCACTATTACGGGAACAGACGACGAAACAGATATTGTTGCAGGTATAAGCGATGGAAGTAGTGATCTAAAAGACGTTTCTGGCAAAACCGCTGTGATTCTATTCAGTGACGGGATCACCGGCAATGAAGCCAATCCTCAAGCCGCGGCTGCTGCAATGAAAGAAATGTATGGGGATAAGATTTGCATCTATACAGTTCTCTTGGGAAATAATCCTGATGGTAAAACGAAAATGGAACAGATTGCAGCAGAAGGCAGGTGCGGTTTTGCCACTAATGCCAACAACCTTTATTTGCGTCCTCTCACCGAATGCGAGACTGTAAATGTCGGCAAAGGAATGGGAGACTTTGTGGCCAGTGTTTTTCTTGACAAAATGGCCAGAAAGGCAAAGCCGGACCTTGACAGTGACGGCGACGGTGTTCCTGACATCCGCGACAAATGTCCTAATACCCCGAAAGGCATAAAAGTTGATAGCGATGGCTGTCCAATACCACTGAAGAGAAAAATATCAGTCACTTTAATTATTGAATTTGATTACGATAAGGCTGAAGTCAAGCCCCTGTTTCATAACGACATTGGAAAGGTCGCAAATATCCTGAAGGCATATCCTGAAAAGGATATTGAACTGGAAGGACATACCGACAGTATTGGATCTGATGCCTATAATATGAACCTTTCGAAACGGCGGGCCGAAAGCGTCAAAAAATACCTTATTGAGAAATTCGGTATTGCAGGATCGAGGATTTCAACAGTTCCTTTTGGTGAATCCATGCCCGTTGCTACGAATGATACAGCAGAGGGCAGGCAGAAAAACCGCCGGGTGATTGCGAATATAGAGACAGTGATAGATAAATAATAAATAACCTAATACGCGTGTTACACTAAAAAAAAAGGGCGGCTCGGCAAATGAGCCGCCCTTTTTTTGTCCCCAATATTTATATAAAAAAACGTGACAAATCAACAAAACCTGATTAAGTAGAAATCATTATAAATTTAATACATTCCATTACATGGAAATCTCGGTTGTCTTGTCTTTGAACAAGATCAACAAGAGTCATAGGCATATTTTTTTGCATTCTTGGGGCGAGTTGTTATTTTTTTTCGCTAAACAGTTCATGAATTCTTTTTCTAACAATTGATGAAAGGAGGGGATTATGAAAGTGAAACATCATGTTGCAATTCTATTTATGCTGGTCCTCGGAGTCGTCCTTATTGGTTCTGCAGGTCTTTCTGCAGCCGCCATGGTGGAAATTGCCTGTGGCAACAGCAAAACCAATGCAATGTTTCAGGGTGGTGAATATCAGAAGAAAGTTGCTAATTTCCTGATACTTCAGGATACATCGACTTCCATGGCTGAAAAACTAAAAAACTCTGCCGCGAAAGATGCCAAGATTGCATATTCCAGAGCACTCCTTAACTGTCTTAATGATACCCTTCCTGATAATTTTACGACTAATGCCGGGCTGAGGAATTTCGGTTATATGACTGCAGATGTCGGACTTGTTTACGGCATGGGGGAATACACCAAGGCTGGCTTGGCAGATGCTGCGAATTCCATTACGGGTACTGCTGGTGTAACGCCTATCGGCAAGGCACTCAACTTTGGCAGCATGGATATTAAAAATGTTTCTGGCCAGACTGCCGTGATTTTATTCAGCGATGGTCTCAATACCGCAGGTCCTGACCCTGTTGGGGCTGCTGCCGCCATGAAAGAACTGTACGGCGACAATGTCTGTATCTATACGGTACAGCTATGCGTTGATCCTAAGGGTAAAGAAACCATGGAAAAGATTGCCGAGGCAGGCAAATGCGGTTTCGCCATCAATGGCAGCGAATTAGGCAATGCTGCAGGAATGGAAAAATTTGTCACGGATGTTTTTCTCGCGAAAGCACCCCCCAAGCCAGCTCCGGTAATGCCCAAACCTGACCTTGACAGTGACGGCGACGGTGTTCCTGACAGCCGCGACAAATGTCCCAACACACCGAAAGGCATAAAGGTTGATAGCAATGGCTGTCCCGTAAAAATAGAGGAAAAGGTATCCATCACCTTACTCATTGAATTTGATTTTGATAAGGCTGTGGTCAAGCCCGTCTATCATAGTGATATTGAAAGGGTCGCAAATTTCCTGAAGGCATACCCTGACAAAGATATTAATCTGGAAGGACATACCGACAGTATAGGCCCTGATGACTACAACATGAAACTTTCGAAGCGACGGTCCGAAAGTGTCAAGAAATACCTTGTTGAAAAATTCGGTATCGCGGCAACCAGGATTGAAACCACCGCTTACGGTGAGTCCACACCAGTTGCTACCAATGACACAGAGGAAGGCAGGCAGAAAAACCGCCGGGTAGTGGCAATTATTGAAACAGTTGTAACTAAATAACGCACCATTTCAGCTATATTGGGAGGCAGGACTGCTAACTTGTTTAGCAGTCCTGCCTGTTTTGTTAAACCACCCACCTTCCTCCATTCACTCCCCATCACTCATTCTTCTCTTGTTTCCTTTTATTCTTGTCTGTCCATGGATTATGATGGATTATATGAACCGAACAAAACTGTCTCAGAAACTACTTTCTTTATTTGCTTCTTGCTGATACGTGAAATATGACATGGTTTATTCTGACTGTCGTGGCAGCCATCTCCATTGCTGCCCGAGATGTGTCAATCAAAACCTATGAAGATCTTCAACCCATGGAGATCGCCATACTTGAACTTTTCTGGGCCATACCTGCCTTGGCGGCAGGCTTTTTTTTCATCGAAGTCCCTCTACTTGATGGTACATTCTGGTGGGCTTTCATCCTTTCCATCCCCATCAATTTTTTTGCCTATATTCTCTACCTCTATGCCATAAAGATTTCGCCAATTTCCTTATCCGTGCCTTTCTTGGCCTTCACCCCGGCAATTATGATACTGACAGGTTTTTTCATCCTTGGGGAAACGATTAATCTCTGGGGTGGCATGGGAATCGGCCTTATCGTCCTGGGAGGTTATATCTTACATTACAATAAGGCTCAAAGCGGCCTTCTGGCGCCTTTTGCGGCATTTGCTCACGAAAAAGGATCCTGGTTCATGCTCATCGTAGCCACTCTCTTTGCCTTTGCTGCAGTTATTGGCAAGAAGGCAATGCTCCACTCTTCTCCCCTGTTTTTTTCTTTCTCCTTTTTTCTTGTCTTCAATGCGACAGTGCTTACGGGACTGCTTATCAGCCGTAAAACTGACTGGCAGAGGATATTTAAGAATTCCCGCAAGGGCATGTGGCTTGGTTTCCTCCTTCTGGTCCATATCAGCTTTCATGCCCTGGCAATATCCATTTCCACTGCAGTTTACATGGTTGCTGTCAAAAGGAGCAGTATCCTCTTCAGTGTTCTGTTAAGCTGGCTTATCCTGAAGGAGTCAGACATACGCTACCGTGGAATTGGCACACTGTTCATGTTTGCCGGCATGATCCTCATAACTCTGTTGGGCTGACCTGCACCTTTTGGAGAAATAAGCACCTCCCAAATAACCCGTAAAAAATTCTTTTTATTGCACTGCAAAAAAAAAATTACCCTCAAAATCCCACCCTGTATGGGTTTGCTAAAAATCTACTCGACACACAATATATGGTGGTGTCTTTTCCTTTGACACACAAGTTCGTTTATTCTATATTTTCAATTCCTGAATAATTCAAGAGTTGGCTCAACTCTCTGACGGGCAATAATTTTTTATTTTTTTATTATATTTCCAAATAATTATTTCGGTTTTTGATTCAATTTTACAAATAGTAAACACCTAAAACATCGAGTAAACACACCAAATGCTTTGTAAGTAAGGAGTCTGGAGAATGAAACTGCCGATCAACCGCGATGATGCTGCCAGGGAGTGGAACCGATTTGAAGATTATCTGGTACGTGAGCGTTACGCCATCAGGGATCCTAAAACAGGAAAACCGGTGGAAAGAAATCTCACAGATGTCCTGAAACGAATCAGCAGGGAATTTTCTTATCCAGGTATAACCAAGGCTCTGCTGAATAACCAGTTCATTACCGCTACACCATTTTTAATGAATGGCGGTAACCCCCATACCCAGCGTAAAGGTTATTATTCCTGCTATCCTTTGGGCAATGTTGAAGACTCAACAGAAGCCATATTCAACATGGAGCGGGACTTGGTTACCATTTTCCAGCACTCTGGTGGTGGCGGCATTGATGTTTCCAATATCAGGCCAAAGGGTTCACCTGTTGATAACGGTCAGGGTACGGCTTCGGGTCCCGTGTCTTTTGCCAAGGGCTATTCCCACCTTTCCGCCCGGATAAGTCAGGGTGGAAAAAGGCGCGGCGCACTCATGATCCAGGCTGACTGGGATATAAATGATATCCGGGAACTCATCACCTTTAAGGGTGATAATCCAGGCATTTACACGGGTTGTAATGTTTCAGTCAATGTCACCAGTGATTCGTTCTGGGAGGATCAAGAGTTGATCCAGTTGATCGCTGAATATATCTGGAAATCAGGTGACCCAGGACTTCTTTTTACCCAGAAAAGTCTGGAAAATACACCGGTACCCAAAAAATACAACCCGGTCTATTCAAATCCATGCGGTGAGTATCTTTCCACCAAGGATACAGCATGCAACCTGCTGACAGTTAACCTGCAGAAGTGCATTGCGGCAAAATTTGCAGATTATCTGAATAATGTCTATGAAAATTCCAGACTGGCAGCTTTAGCGGGTAATGAAATTCTCGACATGGGTGGTTTTCCACCGATCGAACGCATCGTGAAAAACACGTTGAAATTCAGACCCATTGGAATTGGCTTTACGGGCTTGCAGCATGCCATGAATCACTATGATATTTCCTATGCGGATGAACATGAAGCCCCGAAATTTGCCAAGGCGACTCAGCTTGCTCTGATGCTCGGCTCCATGCAGGGCAGCCTTGATTACGCAGAATATTACAAGGAAAAAACAGGGAACAAGCTGGAAGTCAGGGAATGGAATATCGAATATGCCAAGAGAATTGCCAAGGAGGCACAGGAATTTAGCAGCCAGCTTCCGAGAAAGGCTACCTGGCAGAAACATATCAAACGCATTTTCGATGCGGTTATTAAACAGGGCGGCCTCTTTAATTCAGTGACCACCTCCCAGGCTCCTACCGGCTCCATTTCTCAATTGATGAAAGTTGCCTGTACAGGAGTTGAACCCTACTTTTCAATGATACAGTCACGCAGGGTAAAAGATGCTGACGGTTCCTGGAAGGAATTCACCCTGGTACCCCTGGAATTCTATAATTATGATGAAAACAAGCTTGACTGGGTCGAAAGCCAGACAGCCCATAACATAACACCGATCCAACAGATCAGGCTACTTGAGGCATGCCAGGCTTTTAACCATACCGCTGTTTCCAAGACCATTAACCTGCCGGCTTCTACATCAGTGGAAGATATCAAGGAAATGCTGTTCATTGCCCGCGACAGCAAGCTCAAAGGAATTACCATGTTCCGCGATTCCTCCATGACAGGTGTTCTGAGTGACTCAGCAGCCAAGGCTGCTGAAAAACCGGGAACCCCGTTCTCCGATCTTGCGCAGCGTTATGGCAGCACCTTCAAGTTCAGCGGCCCGGCCTCGTTATATGTTACGGCCAATAGGGGTGAGAATGAACATGTGCGGGAAGTATTTATTAATACCACCAAATCAGGCTCAACCATTCACGGCATGTGTGAATCACTTGGGCGCGTTATCTCCGTTGCCCTGCAGCATGATTACCGGTTGGTGAACAAAATCGCCCGGACCCTGGAGGATATATCCTCTGACTCTGTGTGGAGTAACAGTTCCCTGGGACGGGTTTTCTCCATCCCGGCAGCCCTGGCTAAGGTGCTCGACGACTGTGCGCCTGAGATCAACGGCAAGGAAGACCCGGCCCCTTATGAAGAACCATCTTCCTATTCATCATGCCCTGCATGCGGCAAGCTTACCCTGCGCCGCAGCGGCGGTTGCAGCCAGTGCGTCAGTTGCGGCTACTCGACGTGTTAACTTCACCAGGCAGAGGGGTATATTCTACGCGGCACAACCTTTCAAAGCCTCCGGCAAATGTGCCGGAAGCCCAGAACACCCTGGCCTGCCTGATGTCAACAAACCAGAATCCCCCCGGCTTGCGTCTGTCGGCGGTATAAATATATCCCTGCTTCGGGTCAAAACACGGGTGAATATAGGATCCGTGCTTCCCTTTTCCCCTCCCCACAAGGGATAATGCCTCTTCTATCGTCGGCAGACGCCAGCCATCATACCCAGATACTTTTTTCTGATTGATTTCCTGCAGCCAGCGTTGCAGCTGACGGACTGAGCTGATATCACTGCCCGCACGCTGCCATGCGAGCCCGGTTTTTACGTCAAGCACACTTTCCGTCTCCCGCGCACGTCTCAGGCAGTTCTGAAAAGTTCCGCCGGGGTCATGCCTTATTTCAAAAAAATCATACTTTCTGATAAGGCCCGGGATTTCTGATTCAGCAATTATCCGTGGTTCACCCCGTAAAAGTACCTGTTGCCTTCCTGGGTCAGAGACCCTATGTTTCCTGGCAATAAATCAAAAGGTTGATCATTCAGGCGATTTACTGTCCAGGGGGATGATCTTCTCAGCATCAGCTTGCGTGATAACATGTCTTTCGAGCCATGTCCGTTTGAGGCCATCAATGGAAAAACTGTTTTCCTTATATGTTTTTCCCTGGGCCGCGACACATGCATCGATCATCTCCTGGGTAGATTTATCTTAGCAATAACCCTGGTATGACGAATTCCCCTTTCCATGAAGCAGGGACTTTCTGTTTTTTCCTAATTGTCTATGTAAAAATAATAGTAGCACTCCTTTCTGCTCCGGACCCGATGCATATCTCCCCGGCACTCAAAAAGGCCATCGGTTTCAACAGGTGTCATGGCCAGGTCAATATCTTCAAGTGCTGCATCTATATGAAGAAATTAGAAAATGTTCATAGTACATTAACCCGCAATGATGGGTGGCTCGTTGCTGCTGATAATCTGGAACAGCACGCTTCGTGCTCTTGCAATCCAATACGTGATATCATTACCCGGATCATTCTGTTATGGTATAATTTAGGGAAAAGTGATCCAGGCATGAGACATGTAATATACCTGTTTTAATTGCAATAACATGAAAAAACTTCAACACAACATTCTGGACTGGTTTCAGGAACATGCCAGGGACCTCCCGTGGAGAACAACTTACTCTCCTTATCATGTATGGATTTCAGAAATCATGCTGCAGCAGACCCAGATGGATCGGGTTGTTGATTATTTCAACAGATGGATCTCCCGTTTCCCTGGCATAGCAAGTGTTGCCAGTGCAGATGAGGAGGAAGTGCTGAAGCTTTGGGAGGGTTTAGGGTATTACGCGAGAGTCCGGAACATCATGAGGACCGCACGTATTCTCATGACAGAACACAGCGGCCAGATACCTGCAGACTATGTCAAGCTCCTCCGGTTACCTGGCATTGGAAACTACACGGCCGGCGCAATCATGAGCATTGCCTTCAATAAGGAGTACCCCCTGGTTGATGCCAATATTGAGCGCATCTTTGCACGACTGTTCAATCTTGATAACCCGGTGAAGGAAAAGAACACTCATTCTTTTATCTGGAGAAAAGCCCGAGAGGCGCTTCCGCAAGGCAGACCCCGTGAATTCAACCAGGCCCTGATGGAACTTGGGGCCCTGGTCTGCATTTCCAGGAACCCACGCTGCAGCATCTGCCCCATTAGGAATGAGTGCAAGGCGTATCGCCTGAGTCTGGTTTCCGAAAGGCCGGTTCTACAAACCCCTCCCAAAACAATTTTCATCGAAATGGCCACCGGCATACTGGAGCATGACGGCAGAATACTCATCCAGAAGCGGAAGTCAAAAGGTGTCTGGGCTAACCTCTGGGAATTCCCCGGCGGCCGTCTGGAACCAGGTGAAACCCCGGAAATGGCCTTGGTTCGTGAATACCTGGAAGAAACTGAACTTGCCGTCGACTCTCTGCAAAAGATCACTACGGTGCATCACAGTTACATGAATTATCGCGTAACACTGCATTGCTACTTCTGCAGCCTGACGGATGGCAAATTTGAACCTGTCCTGCACGGCGCCCAGGAATACCGCTGGATAGAACCGGACGAGCTTTTGCACTATGCTTTCCCCTCCGGACACAGGAAGTTAATTGCCCACTTACGGAAAGAGTCGGTTTTTTTGTCTTTGTAATGCTGGATTTTGGCGTAATTTTTCAGTACTATTACATATCCATAAACAACATATGCTGACCTAAACAATGCCCTTGCTGTCACTTTAAGCTGACGCTGCAATAAATTATTACGGTGATCATTCTTCTGGAGGATGCACACATGCCACGAGACATCCCTGTTGGAAACGGCAAATTCCTCATCTGCTTTGATCATCATTACAACATCCGTGACCTCTATTTTCCTTACGTCGGGCAGGAGAACCATGTCCAGGGAGAATACTGCCGTCTTGGCATCTGGATAGACAAACAATTCTCCTGGATCGGCCGAGACTGGAAGGTTGAACTCGGCTACGAGGAAGATACGATTGTAACCAGTGTTTCCCTGTATCATGAGGGGTTCAGCTTACTGCTCATGTGTCGTGATTTTGTCGACTTTCATGAGAATGTTTATATCCGTGAAATCATTCTTGAGAACATGGCACCCCGTGACCGGCATATCAGGCTTTTTCTTAGTCATAACCTTGATATATCAGGCAACAGTGTAGGAGATACTGCGGCGTTTGATCCTGGTTCAGGTGGCCTGATTCATTACAAGGGTGAACGCTATTTTCTCATAGGCGGCAGAACTGAGCATAATTACGGCTTCAATCAGTTTGCCGTGGGCCAGAAAAAGATTAACGGCAAGGAGGGGACATACATCGATGCCGAAGATGGTCTCCTCTCGGGAAACACCATTGCCCAGGGTTCAGTTGACTCAGTCATTGGTCTGCATCTCGATATCAAGGCTTTGTCCCGGGGACAGGCATTCTACTGGCTTGCTGCAGGAAAAACGTGGGCCGAAGTACGCCGGCTCGATTCTCTGGTAAAGCACAAGACACCTGAAACGCTCCTTAAAAGAACGGCGGACTACTGGCATCTCTGGGTCCATAAGGAAGCCTTGTCCCTTGATGTTCTCCCTGCTTCCGTTGCCAAACTCTACCGCAGGAGTCTGCTCGTTCTCAATACGCAGATTGATGCCCAGGGTGGCATTCTTGCCGCGAACGATTCAGATGTTGTCATGTTCAACCGGGACACTTATTCCTACATCTGGCCCCGGGATGGTGCGCTTGTTGCAAATTCCCTGGATGTGGCAGGATACCCGGTCATTGCCCAACAATTTTACCAGTTTGCTTCGCGGGCAATTACTGAAGAAGGTTATTTTCTCCATAAATACAATCCTGACGGCACCCTCGCCTCTTCCTGGCATCCCTGGATAGAAAACGGGCAGGAACAACTGCCGATCCAGGAAGACGGAACAGCCCTGGTTGTCTGGGCCCTCTGGAATCATTTCGTGATTTACCGGGACATCGAGTTTATCAAGCCTCTATACCGGCGTCTTATAAAAAATGCCGCTGCATTTATGTGCCGCTACCGTGACAAGGAAACAGGTTTACCGGATGCCTCTTATGATCTCTGGGAAGAGAGGCGGGGCATGCTTTCCTTTACGACCGGGGCAGTCTTCGGTGGCCTTACTGCTGCCTCCCTATTCTGCACGGTCTTTGGTGAAAACGAACTGGCAGATCATTACCAGCAGGTGGCCTCGGAAATACGGGATGCGGCCTCAAGGTATCTCTGGCGCCCGGAATTAAACCGGTTCTGCCGCATGGTAACAAGGGATACCAATGGCAACCTTGTTTATGATGACACCCCTGATGCCAGTCTCTGGGGATTATTCGCCTTTGGCCTTTATGGTGCTGATGATGAGCGCATCATTGCCACCATGATGGCTCTGCGCAAAAAACTCTGGCTTAACACCGAGGTGGGCGGATTGGCACGCTACGAGGGGGATAAGTATCACTTTGTCGACCCTCGTTTTCCAGGAAATCCCTGGTTTATCTGCACACTCTGGCTGGCCGATCACATGACGCTTCTGGCTACCACGGAAAACGATCTGGAAGAACCCCTGGCAATCCTGCAGTGGGTAGCCGACCATACCCTGCCCTCAGGTGTCCTGGCAGAACAGGTGCACCCGGTAACCGGAAAACCCCTTTCAGTATCACCACTGACATGGAGTCATGCCACTTTTGTAGCCTCCACAAGGAAAATAATGAGAAAGATGTCCAGGATTCACCGTTGTCCAGAGTGTGATCTTTCAAAAGATGACGCCGTTCCGGGTGACGATTGGCTGACAAAGCTGTATGCCAGTGCATGTAATACCATCCACGGCATATGCAGTGTGAAATAACTACTGCGGAGAAATTCATGTATCCGAAAATAGGTTTTATAGGTGTGGGTATAATGGGACAGCCAATGGCTGCAAATATACTCAAGGCCGGTTATGAACTTGTGGTGTATAACAGATCCAAGGAAAAAACCTTGGCGCTTGCAGAGGCAGGAGCCCTGGTTGCAGAAACTCCGGCTGCTATGACTGACTGGGCTGATGTCATTATTTTCATGCTCACTGGCCCTGAGGCTATTGATGCCGTGATCTACGGCGAGAGGGGTATTTTGTCTGCGCAACGATCAGGTAAGGTTATCATCAATATGAGTACCGTATCTCCCGCATACTCCCGAAACCTGAAAATTTGTCTTCACCCAGGAGGTTTTCTCTTTATTGATGCACCGGTTTCCGGCTCAAAAAAACCGGCAATTGAAGGTTCTCTGATTATATTGGCGGGCGGGCCCAAGGAGTTAGTTAAAAAACTTGAACCTTTATTTCTCAGTATGGGGAAGAAGGTAGTTTATTGTGGTGAGGCAGGTCAGGGTTCTGCAATGAAAATGACAGTGAATCTTCTCCTGGCAGTCATGATGGAGGGCCTTTGCGAATCGCTGAACATGGCCCAGCAATTAAAACTGGAAACCGGCATGGTATTAGATACCATTCTCGCTGGACCACTTGGTTGCGATTTATACCGCTTAAAAAATGAGATGCTGCAGCAGAATGATTTTCCTGCCCAGTTTCCCTTGAAGCATATGACAAAGGATTTGCGTTTTGTTCTGCAGACTGCTGATGAAGCAGGTGCAGCTGTACCTGCAGGCCATGCCGTTTTTCAGCTTTACCGACAGGGAGTCGGCCTGGGAAATGGTGATCTTGACTTTGCTGCTGTGAAAAAAACTCTTGAATCATTGAGTGATGAATAAGAAATTTTGAGAGATCGCTTCCAATGAAAAACATTTCTTACAGTGCCCTGGTTGTGACAGAAGAGGCCGCAAACGTCTATTCCAAGACCCTACAGACCAGAAAGACTGCAGCGCTGCCGCCTGGTGATCTGTTGATCAGGGTTCAGTATTCATCACTCAATTACAAGGATGCCCTTTCAGCCTCCGGCAACAGGGGGGTAACCAGACGCTACCCGCACGTGCCCGGCATCGATGCCGCCGGTATAGTTGAACAAAGCGCCAGCATTGAATTCAAGCAGGGCGATCCTGTTATTGTTTCAGGCTTTGACCTTGGAATGAATACCGCGGGTGGTTTCGGCCAGTATATCCGCATCCCGGCAGGATGGGCTCTTCCCTGCCCGCAAAACCTTTCATTACGGGAAACCATGATGTATGGAACTGCCGGTTTTACTGCTGCACAATCAATTCAAAAGCTTATCGATCATCCCATACAGCCCGAACAGGGAAAAATACTTGTCAGCGGTGCAACAGGCGGTGTCGGGTCAATCGCCGTGGCTATACTTGCAAAACTTGGCTATACCGTCACGGCAGTCAGCGGCAAGGCCGAAGCAGAGGCATTTTTGCTAGCCATTGGTGCAACAGAGATCATTTCACGACAGCTGGCCACCGATCTTTCCGGCAAGCCTCTGCTCAAGGAAAAATGGGCCGGTGTCGTCGATACCGTTGGTGGTGAAATCCTTGCCACCGCTATTAAATCCACAGCTTACGGTGGTGCTGTAACCTGCTGCGGGAATGTAGCGTCACCGGATCTATTGCTTACTGTATATCCATTTATATTGCGCGGTGTTTCATTGTTGGGTATAGATTCTGCTAAATGCCCAATACATATCAGGCGGAGGATATGGCAGAAGCTTGCCGGAGAATGGAAGCTGGAAAATCTTGGCTCGCTTGTGACTGAATGCACGCTGCATGAGCTTCCTGGTCTGATTGAACTTATGCTACAGGGCCGCCAAACCGGCCGCGTGATCGTGAACCTGCTTTAGTTGGATACACGGGACAGGAACCTGTCCTTTACCAGTAATTTAATAAAGGAGGTGCAATATGTCTGGAAGTGTCTATAAGATGATTGAATTGGTCGGCACAAGCGAGAACTCCTGGGAAGAGGCTGCAAAAAACGCAGTGGAAACAGCCGCCAAAAGCTTGAAAGATCTACGAGTTGCCGAAATCAAAACGCTCGATATGCGAATCGAGGACAACAAGGTTGTGGCCTACAGGGCCAAAGTAAGTCTTTCTTTCAAATATCACACGTAGTGATCATTTGAAAGAACATTTCAGGGGGGGCTTGACGCATCCCCCTGAAATGTTCTTTCACTCCTTTTATCTTATCTTCTTTTGTCTCTGCTCCACGGAGTATCTCATTTTCTGCCTGGGCCGAGCTTTACATTTTTCATAATCGGTGTCCCGTATTCCTCTTTTACATTGACGAACCTCCCGGCTTATGCAAGATTATTTTTACTTGCAGGTTATTTTGAGAGTTGTGATAGTAGCTCAACTTAATATTTGCCCTGATCATCGACCTGACCGGTTCAGCCAGGCTTTCCATGCTGGCCCTTACTTTTTTCTTCATAACTGGTATGCTTTTGTTAAGCCTGGTTAAGGATGAAAGGATAGCTGCAACTTCCTGACTTAAATCTTTTCATTGACATCTCGAGTCCATCGCAAAATTGTACCGAATACAGAGTCTCACTCATGATCATAAAACAGCTGCAGCTGGGTGTTGACGGGGTCTTCTGCTACCTGCTGGCATGCGAGACGAGTAGGAAAGCGGTGATCATTGACCCGTGTGGTGGTGAAAATGAACTGCTTGCTATTTTAGATGAATTGCAGGTAAAGCCACTTTTTATCGTCAATACCCACTGCCATCCTGATCATACCTGTGGCAATGAAATCATCGGGAGTGCAACCGGAGCTTCGATAATCAGGCACAAGGCAGATGAAATTCTTCTGCAGGATCCCGAGGCAAAAGAATATTTCAACAGGCAGGGTTTCCCCGCTTCTCCGCCTGCCGACAAGCTTGTCCAGGATGGCGACCGACTTGTCTTCGGCAACTATACCCTGCATATTATCCATACCCCGGGCCACTCACCCGGCTCAATCTGTCTCTATGGTGAAGGAAATCTCTTTACCGGCGACTCTCTCTTTGTTGGTGCAGCAGGCAGGGTTGATGTCCCTGGTGGTGATTTTACAACCCTCATTGATTCTCTGGCCAGTAAAATAGCCGTCCTACCTGAAGATACTGTAGTCTGGCCCGGCCATGATTATGGCGACACCGTAACAAGCACTATTGGGCGAGAAAAGAAAGAAAACCCCTATCTTGGCGGTGAATGGTAATGCTCCCTTTTTGTCTGGTGATTTATGACATGGATTAAGACAGCCTTTGTGTCTTGTCTCTTTTCTGTCTCCATGTTGCAGATTCTGCCGTTTTTTGTAGATAATACCGTTGAAGAAATGATTGTTTTGCCGCCGGGTTTAACCATCAGCTAACAAAGAAACACACGGGTTCGTATAATCCATCACAACCGAACATTGCTATGCCCAACAGACTCGCAAAGGAAAAAAGCCCCTATTTGCTGCAGCATGCCAACAATCCTGTCGACTGGTATCCCTGGACAGATGAAGCTTTTGCCAGGGCCGCAGCTGAAGACAAACCCGTATTTCTGTCAATCGGTTATTCCACCTGTCACTGGTGCCATGTCATGGAACATGAATCCTTTGAGGATGAGGAGGTGGCAGATCTGCTGAACACTACTTTTATCTGTATCAAGGTGGACCGGGAGGAACGACCGGATATTGATGCATTATACATGACTCTCTGTTCCATGATGACCGGCGGAGGCGGGTGGCCTCTGACTATTATCATGACTCCTGACAGGAAGCCTTTTTTTGCCGGCACTTACTTTGCCAAGCATACCAGTTTCGGCAGAATCGGCATGCTCGACATGATTGTGCGCTTAAGGGAAATCTGGCAGAACAGACGTGACGAGGTTGAAAAGTCTGCTGACAACATTCTTGATCTCCTGCAGCAGCAGAACAGATCGCTTCCAGGTACTGATCTTGACAAAAAAATCCTTCACGCTGCTTTTGAAGAACTCTCCAGGAGATATGACTCTTCCAATGGAGGCTTCAGCAGGGCTCCCAAGTTTCCCACCCCGCATATTGTAACCTTCCTGTTACGCTACTGGGAATTGACCGGAAATGACCAGGTGCTCGCCATGGTTGAAAATACCCTGACCGCCATGCGGCTAGGCGGCATATATGATCATGTCGGCTTTGGATTTCACCGCTATTCCACTGATGAAAAATGGCTGCTGCCCCATTTTGAAAAAATGCTGTATGACCAGGCTCTCCTGGCTGTAACCTATGCGGAAGCATACCAGGTTACGGGCACCGCCCTTTTCAAGCAGACAGCCCAGGAGATATTCTCCTATGTTCTTCGTGACATGACGGCACCGGAAGGTGGTTTTTATTCAGCTGAGGATGCAGACAGTGAAGGCATTGAGGGAAAATTCTATGTCTGGAGCATAAAAGAGCTCCAGCAAGAATTAGCACCACAAGAATTGGAACGTATCCAAGATTTATATAATGTAAGAACCGAGGGAAATTTCCATGAGGAGGCAACAGGCGTTCAATCTGGGGCAAATATCTTTCACCTCTCAGCCCCCCTGCCCGGTATGCTTGACAACTCCGCCACAAATATGGATACGGGAGACGGACTTTCTGCGATCAGAAAAAAACTGTTCCGTGTCCGGGAAAAAAGAGTCCACCCCTTTAAGGATGATAAGATCCTAGCTGACTGGAACGGCCTGATGATTGGTGCCCTTGCCATAGGTGCAAAGATTTTCAGAAACCGACATTACCTGGAGGCTGCGAAAAAGGCTGCTGATTTTATTCTGACTGCCATGCGTCAGAGGGATGGAAGACTGCTGCACCGCTATCGTGACGGGGAGTCTGCGATAACCGGCATGCTTTGCGATTATGCCTTTCTTGTCTGGGGCCTGCTTAAATTATATGCAGCTGGTCTTGATCCCGACATCCTTCAGGAAGCAAAACTGTTAAACGATCGCATGCTCGATCTTTTCTGGGATGAAAAGGAGGGAGGTTTTTTCCTGACCCCGAGTGATGGGGAATCTTTACTGGTGAGGACAAAAGAGATTTATGACGGCGCCCTTCCCTCCGGTAATTCAATTGCACTCTCCAATCTTTTGCGCTTGGAGCGTCTGACAGCAAACCCCGAACTCGGCCGCAGGGCGAAACTTCTTGTTCATGCCTTTTCTGAAACCCTGCGAGAAACGCCCAGCGCTTATACGCAATTCCTCGCAGGCCTCTATCTTGCCCTGAGCCCGGCAACTGAGATTGTTGTCGTGGGAGATATCCAGGCAAATGATACCAGGGAGATGCTCGCCATTATCCGCAAGAAATTTTCACCAGGAATTACGGTCCTCCTCAAGGACTCATCCGTCCCGACCGACAATCTTGCCGTACTTGCGCCCTTCACGGCTCACTATACTGCCCTTGACGGCAAGGCTACAGCCTATGTCTGCCGGGATCACAGCTGCGATTCTCCCACAAACGACCTGGAACGTCTGAAAAAAATCCTAATGTATCGGAACACATCCAGAAAGGTTGATTAGGCTCTTGAGAAATATGTTGTAATGCGATACATAACAAAATCCTGTTAGTGTACTTTGACATTCATTTATAAATTACCAAAACACGAGGCTTTGCATGAACCCACATAACACCTCCCTAGACGAGCTCTGCATTAACACCATCCGTTTTCTCTCTGTTGACGCCGTCCAGCAGGCCAATTCCGGCCATCCTGGAATGCCCATGGGGGCAGCGCCAATGGCATATGTCCTCTGGACAAAATTCCTACGTCACAGTCCCAGGAATCCTGGCTGGCCTGACAGAGACCGTTTTGTCCTGTCCGCAGGCCACGGTTCCATGCTGATATACAGCCTGCTCCATTTAAGCGGTTATGACCTGTCACTTGATGAATTGAAGAATTTCCGCCAGTGGGGAAGCAAAACGCCCGGTCATCCAGAATACGGCGACACCCCAGGAGTTGAAACCACCACCGGACCGCTTGGACAGGGGTTTGCAATCGGTGTAGGTATGGCCATTGCTGAACGACATCTGGCTGCCAGTTTTAACAGGCCGGGCCATGAAGTAATCGGCCACTATACCTACGGAATTGTAAGCGATGGCGATCTCATGGAAGGAATCTCCCATGAAGCCGCCTCCCTGGCCGGCCACCTGAAACTCGGAAAGCTTATTTACCTTTACGATGACAACCATATTTCCATTGAAGGCAAGACTGACCTTGCTTATACAGAAAACCGCTTGCAGCGATTTGAAGCCTATGGCTGGCACGTTCAACAGGTTGAAGACGGCAATAACCTTGCAGCTATAGAAAAAGCATTGGAGACAGCACGCGGTGTTGCTGACAGGCCTTCGCTTATTGCAGTAAAGACCTTGATCGGATATGGCAGCCCCAACCGTCAGGATACCGCCAAGGCGCATGGGGAACCCCTTGGTGACGAAGAGAGGCAGTTGGCAAAGGAAAACCTGGGGTGGCCGCAGGAGCCGCTTTTTCATATACCCGCTGAAGCCCTTGACAATTTCAGGAAATGCGTTGACAGGGGTTTAAAGATTGAACAGCAGTGGACCGCAACTTTACGAAATTACCTGAAGGAGTATCCGGCAGAGGGTTCTGCCCTTGAAAAGCAGCTTAAAGGAGAGCTTCCACCTGGCTGGGACAAGGATATCCCTGTATTCCCGGCAGACCCCAAGGGCAAAGCGACTCGCGTTATCTCCGGGGTGGTGTTGAACGCCATTGCCAGGAATGTTCCCTGCCTCATGGGAGGTTCGGCAGATCTTGCACCCTCCAATAAAACAATGATCGATAATGAAAAGAGTTTCCAGGCCGGTTCTTACGATCAACGTAACATCCATTTTGGTGTGCGCGAATTCGGCATGACCGCTATTCTGAACGGCATGGCTCTCCATGGTGGTTTTATTCCCTATGGCGGCACCTTTCTCATCTTCTCTGATTATATGCGGCCTGCGATCCGCTTGGCCTGCCTAATGAAACAGCACGTCATCTATGTTCTGACCCATGACAGCATCGGTCTTGGAGAAGACGGTCCTACCCATCAGCCGATTGAGCATCTCGCCTCTTTGCGAGCCATCCCCAACCTGACCGTTCTCAGGCCGGCTGATGCCAATGAGACCGCAGAGGCATGGAAATTTGCTGTCAAAAATACTAAGGGGCCAACTGTACTCGCCCTGACACGCCAGTCGGTGCCAACCCTTGACCGCACATTTCTGGGCCCTGCTGCATCATTACAGCGCGGTGCCTACATTTTAAAGGATACTGCTGGAACACCTGATGCGCTCATTCTCGCCAGTGGCTCTGAGGTAAAACTTGCACTTGAAGCTGCTGAAATCCTAGCACAGGAAACTATTGCGGCGAGGGTTATCAGTATGCCGAGCTGGGAACTGTTTGAAGCGCAAGCGCAGGATTACAAGGACAGCATCCTGCCTGAGAATGTCCATATCAGGGTTGCAATAGAGGCCGGTTCTACCCAGGGATGGCATAAATATGTCGGGCTAAACGGTGTCGTTGTCGGGCTTGATCACTTTG
>JGI2160J19893_10000010_pt1 | contig 48662 bp, 55 predicted proteins | sample DeeMarSeWOR28_12_FD_19893 | JGI IMG/M metagenome (IMG submission 19893)
AAAGTGTCGGGATCGAGCCGCTCGCCAGCCAGGAACAGGTACTTGAAATCAGAAAGGTCATATTCTTTGATGAAATTGCCGTCAGGGTCTTCCTTTTTTATGGCCCGGAAGGCCGTGGGAGCGGTGAACAGCACCTTGACACCATGTTGGGAGATAACTCTCCAGAAGGCACCAGGATCAGGGGTGCCGATGGGCTTACCCTCGTAAATAATGGTTGTGCAGCCCCGCAGGAGAGGACCGTAAATAATATAGGAGTGTCCAACAACCCAGCCAACGTCTGAGGCAGCCCAGTAAACATCACCGCCGCGGACATCATAGATGTTTTCCATGCTCCAGTTGAGCGCTACGGCATGACCGCCGTTGTCCCTGACCACACCCTTGGGCATGCCCGTTGTGCCCGAAGTATAGAGAATATAGAGGGGATCGGTAGCCTTAACCGGCACACAATCCGCAGGTTGGGCTGTTGCTGCCAATTTTTCCCAGTCAAGGTCCCTGTCCTGGTTGAGAGGGGCTTTGACTATGGCACGCTGGTAAATGATGCATTTTTCAGGTTTATGCTTGGCAATTTCAATAGCCTTGTCGAGCAGCGGTTTATACTCAATGAGTTTTTTGCCTTCCACGGCGCCTGATGCGGTAACCATCACTTTTGGCTGGGAATGGTCTATGCGGATGGCCAGTTCGTTTGCGGCAAAGCCACCGAAAACCACGGAGTGGATGGCGCCAAGCCGGGCGCAGGCCAGCATGGCAATAGCGGCCTGTGGGATCATGGGCATGTAGATGATGACGGTATCGCCTTTTTTAACTCCCTGGCCCTTTAGGACGCCGGCAAAGTTTGCCACCAGGTCTCGGAGTTCCCGATAGGTGAACTTTTGAATGGTATTGGTCACAGGGCTGTCGTAAATGATTGCCACCTGGTCTCCCCGGCCACGCTCAAGGTGGCGGTCTACAGCATTATAACAGGTGTTCAGTTCACCACCGGCAAACCAGCGGTAGAAGGGGGGATTCGAGTCATCCAGCACCTTGTCCCAGGTCTTATACCAGTCAATGCCTTCGGCAGCTTTGCCCCAGAAGGCATTAGGTTCTTCAATGCTTTTTGTGAAAATATCCTTATACCTGCCCATTACCATCCTCCATTTGAGTTTTTCGTTTTTGGTGCAGTATCTTTAGAGAAATATAACCTCATTTTCCTATTCTGCAGCCAGGGAAATTTTCAGCCTTCACTACCACAATGTGGTAGTGAAGGCAAGCTTCTTGCGTAAAAATACCTAATTTACCCGATGGGACTAGAAACTGCACAGAAAAATCAAAATTTCATAAAAAATTATTTTTTTATTCTGTATCCTGCTCTGGATATTTTTTTGTACCTGTAATAGGCGCCGCAGGCGCCTTCACCAGAGATCATGCAGGGGCCGTGGAGACCTCCTGCGGCACCGCGTGTTCCACCTATCTGAGCACAGCAAAACACACTCTGTCCTGGATGCCCAGCAACGCCATTCCGTTAATATTCCGGGTTAGGTATCTGTAAATTACTTGAATAAAGGAAATTACGAAAAAATCAATATGGATAGTTTGGTAGGTTATGCGTAGGTTTAACCTACGTGTGAGAGCAGGAAGGAGCGAAGGTTTATTTTTTTACCTTTGATGTCAAGTTTTTTACGAAGGTTGCGGCGATGGAAATCAACAGCACTGATCGAAATTTTAAGGAGATAGGCCATCTCTTTATTCGATTTTCCCTGGCGGATAAAATCAGCGATCTGGATTTCCCTTGGAGTCAGACCATGATATAGTGAAGAAAGTTTTTTAGAAAATGAGGAGGTTATTTCTGAGAGATTTGTTTTAATGGTTTCCAGGTAGACCTTTTGCGATTTTTCGGTCAAGGTGGATTCAAGCTCATAGATAAAAGGAAGTATCAGTTCTTTTACATTTGCCAGCACCTTATTTTCCAACTCTTCTTTTGCTTCAGCGCTTTCCCTGAGCAGGACTTTCAATGCCGTAATGGTCTCTTCAAGCATATTGGTGCGCTGCCGTAAAGTCTCTTCAACCTGCTTCTGGTCGCTTATATCGCGGATGGATTCGACAGCCCCCACATAATTCCCGTCCTTGTCATACAGGGGCGCCGCCAGGCCGGATAGATAGGCGCCTCTGCCTCCATAAGCAGAAGCAACAAATGCTTCGGCATGCAGAGTCTTTTCGTCTATCACCTTGACATCGTAATGTTTTCTGAGCTGTGGATTACGGTTTTCCACTAGGTCGATCAAGATAGGCCTCTGTTTCCCATAAAAGGGAACTGCATAAACAAAATCTCCTTTGCCGACAATTTCTGCCGCAGAAACGCCGGTCATTTTTTCAATAGCCCTGTTCCAGGCAACCACAATACCCTTTCTGTCAATCACAAAAGTGGCATCCGGAAGAAAATCAATAATTTCAGTATAGTCAAACAACATATCTCTATTAAACAAACTAGTATCGTTACGGATGTAATTGTGTCATCAATTATCAGGTTTTCGGGCAGGTCATTTCTGCTGCACTTGCATCTGCCGGTATTTATAATAGGCGCCGCAGGCGCCTTCGCCGGAGACCATGCAGGGGCCGATGGGGTGTTCCGGCACGCATGCGGTTCCAAAGAGTTTACAGTCGGCAGGTGTTTTGATGGATTTCAGGACATCGCCGCAGGCGCAGCCGGCAGGGTCTTTTGCCTCTGCAGCGGCTATGTTGAACCGCTCCCTGGCATTATAGAGAGCATATTCAGGGCGGATCTCCAGGCCGCTGCCGGGTATGACCACCAGGCCTCGCCAGAGAGCGTCAACCGGCTCAAAAACCTTATACATGACCGACATGGCCTGGCGGTTTCCTTCACGTGTAACAGCCCTGTTGTAAGCTATTTCGACCTTTGGTTCGTCGCTTTTCACCTGTTCTGCAAGCATCACGACAGCCTTCAGGATGTCAACCGGTTCAAAACCGGCAATAACACAGGGGATATGGTATTGATGCACGAAGGGTTCATAGGCATCGGCGCCTATCATGATGGAAACATGCCCGGGGCATATGAGGCCGTCGATCTGGATTCCCGGGTCTGAGAGGAGTGCGTCCAAAGCAGGGGGCATAACCTTGTGTGATGAAATGACGGAAAAATTCTGCAGCCCTTCCTGTTCGGCGGTGATTATGGCTGCGGCAACTGTTGGAGTCGTAGTTTCGAAGCCGACACCCAAAAATATTACCTGCCTGCCGGGATTCTGCCTGGCAATCTGCAGGGCGTCAAGGGAGGAGTAAACTGTCCTGATATCTGCTCCTTCTGCCCTGGTATCCTGAAGGGAGGATTTGGAGCCGGGGACCCTGAGGAGGTCTCCGAAGGTTGTAATAATGGAACCGTCCAGTTCCGCAGCTTTGATAAAGGTGTCAATATCAGCCGTGGCAGTTACACAGACGGGGCAACCGGGACCCGAGGTAAGCGTGATCGCAGGCGGCAGCAAATCCCTGATGCCATGCCGGCAGATGGAAACGGTATGGGTGCCGCATACCTCCATGAAGCGAACAGGCCGGAACCCTTCCTGTTTTTTGAGCAGTCCTGCAAGTTTTCCGGCAATTTCGCCGTCCCTGTATGCTTTCAACCATTCCATGTGTCTTAACCATTTAATAGTAAATCAAATTTGAGGTAGCAATCGGCAGTCAGCTTTGAGCGTAACAAAATTATTTTTTTCATCTAACAACAACCAGACTTTATTCCTTTTATCGAAAAGATCATTCGTCATTCTGCATTCGATATTTTACATTTAAATATCCCTTGCCCCCTCTAGCCCTGTACCCTTTAATCCTTTAATCTCTCCCACATTGCCCTGCCTGCCAGGGCCTGGCCCAGAGAAACACCGCCGTCATTGCTTGGCACCTGTTGGTGAGCATAGACTCTAAAGGAGAGGGCTTCAAGGCTTGTCTTAAGTTGCCGCAGCAGGGTCAGGTTCTGGAAAACCCCTCCTGACAGGACGACCTGGCGGATATTTTTTTTATCCCTGATCTCGCTGCAAACTTTTGTGAACAGAGCTGTGAGAGTATTATGGAAGCGCCTGCTGATACTGTGCGGCTCCCTGCCTGCCAGAAGGTCATGAACAATACCGGCTATGATCGGCTTTACGGGCAATAGCCAAGGGGAAGTATCTGATCCTGCAATCTCAAAAGGGTAGGATACTGCAACCGGATCATCCGGCTCAAGGAGCATTTCCAATTCAGCTGCAGCCTGGCCTTCAAAGCTGACAGTATGACGCAAACCAAGCAGGGCTGCAACAGAGTCAAAAAGTCTCCCGCAGCTGGAGGTCAACGGCGAGTTGATGGACCTGTCAATCATCTGCTGGATAACCGCTACCTTGTCCCTGTGGGCATGAAGCAGCTGCAGGTTGAGTTCCTTGTATCCGGGGCCGAAAGCCCGGTATAGATGACTGACAGCCATGCGCCAGGGTTCACGAATGGCTGCATCACCTCCAGGCATTTCAACGGTTGCAATATGGGCAAGCCTTTCAAAGCTGTGGTAATCGGCCAGCAGGACCTCGCCACCCCAGACAGTATGATCGGGGCCATAGCCGTTCCCATCCAGAGTCAAGGCGATAACAGGGCCTGAAATTCCGTGTTCAGCCATGCAGCTCACCGCATGAGCGTGGTGGTGCTGGACTCCGACTGTCGGTAGTTCCTTCTGGCTGCACGCAAAACGGCTGCCGGGGTAATCAGGATGCAGGTCATGCACCAGGAGATCAGGCTTTATGCGCAAGAGGGACTGAAAGTGGCGGGCAATATTCTTCTGGTGCACCTGGGTATCCATATTATCCAGGTCGCCGATATGCTGGCTTAAAAAAGCCTCCCTGTCTTTAGTCATGCAGATTGTATTTTTTATAATTGCCCCCAGTGCCAGGGTGCGGCCGCTATCCCGGGCAAGATTAATTACGGAAGGGACATAGGAGCGTGCCCGTCTGTAGAGGGCGGGATAGCTGCCCGACATCCGGATAACCGAATCGTCGGCCTGGGTAACAATGGATCTGTTGTGCAGAAGAAAATAATCAGCAATGTTTGCCAGTTTTGCGAAGGCTTCATCGTTGTCCTTGACGACTGGAGAGCCGGAAAGGTTGGCGCTGGTCATGACCAGGGCGGAGAAATCATGGTAGCAAAAGAGGAGATGGTGGATGGGCGTGTAGGGTAGCATCACCCCGATAAAACGGTTATCCGGTGCAACATTTTCCGCCAGTGGGAATGGGGAGTTTTTCTGCAAAAGGACAATAGGCTTTTCCCGGCCGCATAAAATTTCCTGTTCGTCCCGGGAAAAGCCTGCAAATCCTCGAATCCGGCCCATGTCCGCAGCCATGACGGCCAGGGGCTTTTCAGGCCTGCCTTTTCTCTCCCGGAGTCTGGCAACCGCTGGCGAATCAAGTGCATTAACTGCCAGATGAAATCCACCAATGCCTTTTATCGCCACTATCTTTCCTGCCCGCAAGAGTTCGGCAGCCATGCGGATTGGATCTGAAGTTTCGACAGTTTGCCGGTCCGGCGTGGTAAGCGAGACTGCAGGGCCACAGTCAGGACAGCAGGTGGCCTGGGCATGAAAACGACGATCGAGCGGATCGTTGTATTCAGCCAGGCAGCGCGGGCACAGAGCAAAGTGGCTCATCGCTGTCAGGGGTCGGTCATAAGGGGTTTTTTCAATCAGGGTAAAGCGGGGGCCGCAGTCTGTACAATTAATAAAGGGGTATAAATAGCGCCGGTCATCAGGGTCAAAAAGTTCGGCCAGGCAGTTGTCGCAGACATCTGAGTCAGGGGTGATTGGCCCGATCCAGTTCCCGGAGGATATGCTACCAACAATGTGGAAATCCTGGCGGGCTTCATCAGGACCAATCCCTGATTTTTTAATGATTAGTTCTTCAATGCGAGCAAGGGGAGGCTTTTGGCTGGCAATAGCTTCGGCAAAGCGTTGGATTTCTACATCGCTGCCATCAATTTCTATGGTGACGCCAGCAGCAGTATTGGCAACAAAGCCCGAAAGCCCTTTATGTTTGGCAAGCCTGTATATAAAGGGCCTGAATCCAACTCCCTGGATAATGCCTCGTATTTCGAACCGGGCCCGGATTATTTTCCCGCAGCTTGTCCCTGTATCCAACTGTTCCAATGGTCAAGCCCCTGTCCGGTATAGGCGGAAATCTCAAAAATTATCAGGCCGGGATTGATGGACCTGGCTGCCGCCTTTATTTTTTCAATATCGCAGCGCAGGTGTGGAAGAAGATCCACCTTGCTGATCAATAGTACCTTGGATTCCTTGAACATCAGCGGATACTTGTAGGGCTTGTCATCACCCTCGGTGACACTGAGCATCATGACCTTGTGGTCTTCGCCCACGTTGAACTCAGCAGGGCACACCAGGTTGCCGACATTTTCAACGACCAGAAGATCGAGTTCGTCAAGGTTTAAATCGGCTAAAGCATTCTGGATCATGTTGGCGTCAAGATGACAGGCCCCGTCTGTTTCAATCTGCACCGCTTCCAAGCCGGCAGCCGCTACCCTTTCCGCGTCAAGAGTTGTCTGGATGTCTCCCTCTATGACAGCGATCTTGAGTTTATCCTGGAAATGCTTTCCCATCTCCTCGAGCAAGGTTGTTTTCCCTGCTCCCGGTGAGCTCATCAGGTTAATTACAGTGATCCCTTTTGCATCAAAAAGCTTCCTGTTTTCCTGGGCAATGCGGCTGTTGGCATCTAAAATGTTCTTTACAACTGCTATTCGCACTCTTTTTCTCCCTGTTATGTTGCGCTGGTATTAGGTATTTCCCCCTATCGGGACGGACCCGGATATTACCCCACCTGCAGCTCTTCTGCAAAGGGTTATATATACAAAGGATATCTGAGAAAAGATAAATCCAGAAGGTAGGGCAGGCAGAAGGAGCAAATCTTTGCTTTTTAGTTTCCGTTGTTCCAGCGGAGCAGCTTTTTGTCAAAGTCAATGCTGTATTGGTAGTTTTTTAAGAAATTCATGCCGAGCAGGCCGTCAAAGGGGACATCGGGGCCCCTGTGTTCAATGATGCCGGCCAGGAGATCTTTTTTCGTATGGGGGCCGACTGTAACCGAATCAAGCATAACTGCCTCTGCGTCGATCGTTTCGCCTCCAGCAACACGGATGGAGCCTTTCCGGGATTTATCGATAAAGAGCCTTTTTGCAATATCGGTATGCAGGGTTATATTCGTGGAGCCGGTATCCAGCAGTAATCTTGCCTCAATCTGTGTGCCGTTATAGGTCAGGGTTACCGGGACGATCACATGGCTGTCTACAATGTCAATCCGTGTTTCAGTTTCAGGAGCAAGAGATTCTACGGGTTGAGTATACTGGACTTCGGGCTCTTCAGCGGAGAATGAAGGCCGCTTTAACTGCATTATCTGAACTTTCTCCAGGGGCTCGACAGGAGGCAGATTCGTCGCATGGCGGACTCCTTTTTCATCTGTCCAGGTGTAGATTTTTTGAGCTGTTGCCGAGGAAGCGGAAAGAAGGATCACAACCAGGATGGTGAGACTGAAGGTTTTCATGCGCATAATAATGACCAGCAAAAGGGAATGAAAAATTTCTTCTCAAACAATAAAACTCCTGGTAAGCATTATAATCATTTGTTGCAGCAATGTATTTGAGAAAATTATCTGAACCCGAAAAAAGAATTACAAGTATAAACCATGATTGAGGCAATTCAGCTTATAGCTGAACGGAAAATCCGCGAAGCTATACATGAGGGACGGCTGCAGATTGAGGGCTGGCGCAACAGGCCATTGCCTATGAACAATGATAGCCTGGTACCCGCAGAGTTGCGAATGGCGTATAAAATTCTGAAAAACGCGGGGTACCTCCCCCCTGAAATAGAAACCAGGAAAGAAATCAATCAGTTAGAGGATTTACTTGTTAAATGCGAAGACGAGTACACCCGAGTGAAACAGATAAAAAAACTGAACTACCTGATCCTGAAGCTGAATACCATGAAAGGCGATACCGTCAACATTGAAGGCCAGGAGGAATATTACCGGAAGATAGTTGAGCGGATCAGCATTTATAAGCACAATGCAGAATAAAGTGGTAACTGGATCGCGCCATATTTTTTTGCCGCCGATATTTCCCTCCCTTTTAAAGAGTATCTTGAAAAATCAGGATTTTCGCTTGAGATTAGGGAAAGCGAAATATTTTTCCACAGGCATATGTATAATATTCCGAGGGAAAAATTTTGAGCATGATACAGAGATTGAGTGAAAAGACAATTATGGGAAGATACTCTTAAAAAGATTTTGCCGAGTCCAGGAGCAGGGTCACAGGTCCTTGGTTGTTGAGTTCAACCTCCATCAGGGCCTGGAATTTTCCAGAAGCTACAGGGACCCCCAGTTTTGCCGTTTCCCGGATAAACATTTCATAGAGCTTTTCTGCCTGCTCAGGAGGTGCCGCATTCGAATAGGAGGGGCGCCTGCCTTTCCTGCAGTCACCGTAGAGTGTAAACTGTGAAACAACGAGTATTTGCCCACTAACATCGAGGACCGAGAGATTCATCAGTTTGCCCAGGTCGGGAAAAATCCGCAAATGAGCAATTTTCTCAGCAAGCATTTTGGCGTCACCGGCAGTGTCATTTTTCTGAACACCAAGAAGTACCAGTAAACCCGGGCCAATCTCGGAAATAACAGAGCTGTTGACCCTAACGGATGCTTTTTTGACGAGTTGAACAACTGCGCGCATGACAGGAACCCAGGGAGTTGAGATTGTTTTACGTGCCTGATGGGCATAAGCTGTTATGGTATATGGTACCAGAAGGATTTCTATAAGTGGAAGAAAAAACAGATTTTTCCTATTTTCTGCAGGCTGGAAGCCCCAGGTTTCTGTTTTTTTGAAAGTAGCATTTCCTGAAAGGTATGTGATACTATGTCCTGGCAGCTTTATTTGAGGCCTTCTTCCCAAGAACATCCCGAAATTAAACACAAGACATGTTTCAGGAAAGCGAGATCATAAATCTTTGTGTCATCATGATTGCCCTTGTCATCGTGATGCTGACAATACGGAAGCACGAAATTCCTGGGTTTGTACTGTTTTATGCCGGTTTTTGCTGCATATTGGCAGCCTCAGTATTTACGCTCATTGAGGGGGTATTGTGGAACGAGCTGTTCAACACTTTAGAGCATTTCAGTTATGGTCTGGCGGGAGTTGCTTTTGCAGCAGGCTGTATTTTGCTACCCGGTAAAGAGCATAAGCGACGGGGCAAGGGAGCACAATGAACCTGATCGCTTTTTTTGATCTTTTGGCAACCATCGGTTTTGGAACAGCCATTCTTGCCGTTTTTTTTATGAGGAGGATTTCTTTCGATATTCAGTCCAGGTCCCTCTTGCTCCTTTCCCTGTCGGTATACTTTCTGGTCAGCATATCAAATGTTCTGGAACATGGTGAGATTACAGGATACTTTGACACTTATGAAGACTACCTTGAAATCCTCTTCACGCCTTTTTTCCTCTTTTTTCTCTTTTCGGTTTATGCAAAGCTGAATCATGATAAAAGGTTAGCTGCCGAGGGCGCCTTGCGGAGCGCCCTGGAAAAGGCCGAATCAGAACACAGCAAACTGGATGCAATCCTTGCGGCCATAGGAGATGGCATCAGTATTCAGGATAGAAATTTTAAGGTTTTGTATCAGAATAGGGTTCATAAAGAATTGGCGGGGGATCATACCGGGGAGTTATGCTATGTAGCTTATGAACGAAGAAGTGAACCCTGCAGGGGCTGTCCTGTAGAGGCTTCATTCCAGGACAGCAGGGTGCACAAGGCGGAAAGAACCGGTAAGACGGACAAGGGTACTCTTTATGTGGAAATAACGGCCTCGCCCATTATCAATCAAAGGGGGGAAGTCTACGCAGGGATTGAGGTGGTGCGGGATATTACGAAGCGCAAAAGGATGACAGAGGAAATACTCAAGGCCCAGAAACTTGAATCCATTGGGTTGCTTGCCGGCGGCATTGCACATGATTTCAACAACCTTTTAGCCGCTGTCCTGGGCAATATTTCCCTGGCAAAAACCTATGCGGCCTCAGATGACAAGGTCATTGCCAAGCTGGAGGCGGCTGAAAAGGCATCGCTGCGGGGCAGGGAGTTGACAAGGCAGCTGCTGACATTTTCCAGGGGCGGCACCCCGGTAAAGAAAGTGATGAATATTAACAGGCTGGTTCGTGAATCCAGCACCTTCTCCCTGAGCAGCGCCAATGTGAAGTGTGTTTTTGCATTGTCTGACGAACTGTGGCCGGTTGAAGTGGATCCCAGCCAACTGAGCCAGGTGGTAAATAATTTAGTTATCAATGCGGACCAGGCCATGCCTGAGGGTGGCCTGATTAATGTCGGTACGGAAAACGTTTTGATTTCTCCTGGAGACCCTATTTTACTGGATCCCGGGAAATATGTCCGCATTACCTTTGCAGACCAGGGGCATGGCATCGCTGCAGACCATCTGTCCAGAATTTTTGATCCATTTTACTCTACCAAGGCGGGCGGCTCCGGCCTGGGCCTGGCGACCGCATTTTCCATCATTAAAAACCACGGAGGCCATATCACTGTAGAGTCCGGTCCTGGCTCAGGAGCAAAAATCATGGTGTATCTGCCCGCTGCGGAGGGCCCAATTGAGGATTTCCCTGCACAGGAGGAGGAAGTATTTACAGGCAAAGGCAGGATTCTGTTCATGGATGATGATGCAGCGGTCAGGAAGCTGGCCCAGGATATGCTCCAGCATCTGGGATATAATATTGTCTTAGCAAGCAATGGGACAGAGGCGGTGGATATCTACCTGGCGGCCATGGAAGAAAACAATGCTTTTGATGCGGTTATATTGGATTTGGCAGTGCCAGGCGGCATGGGGGGGAACGAGGCGGGCAAGAAGATTCTGACCAGAAACCCGGCTGCAAAAATCCTTGTATCCAGCGGCTACTCAAATGATTCGGTCATGGCGTATTCCCAAAAATACGGCTTCAGCGGCATAATACCCAAGCCGTATAAAATTCAGGAAATGAGCAGAAAACTCTACGAGATCCTCGGGAATTGCCCCAAAAGCCCCTGATGATTGCAGCAAAGGCGAAATGCATTCCTTTTGCTGAGTTGTTATTTTACCGAGATTCTTTTGCTGCCTGAAAATACGTGACACAAACTCCTTGCCCATTTGACGGCATAGACCGCAACTCTGCTAATCCAGTATCTGCCTGTCAATTTCGATGCCAAATTTCTTAATACGCTTCCAGAGAGTCACCCTGCTGACACCCAATCGTCTTGCAGCTTCCGACTTGTTGCCGCCTGTAGCCTTCAGGGCCCGGATGAGTTCCTGACGCCCATCTCCTGCGAGACTCATGCCCCTGCTGGGCCTTGGAGCCTGCTGGCCATGCATTGGGTGGTGCCCTAGCAGCTGGGCCGGCAGGTGCGAAAGGGAAATCTCACCCTGCGGGCAGAGAACAAAGGCATATTCTATTACATTGAGAAGTTCCCTGATGTTCCCAGGCCAACCATACTGCATAAAAACATCCAGGGCATCCTTGGCAATTCCGGAGATGATTTTTTCTGTTTTCAGGCTCATTCTGTGAATAAAGGTGTCGGCAAGCAGCGGAATATCATCACGCCTGTCCCTCAAAGGAGGCAGATAAATGGGGATGACATTTATGCGATAGTATAGGTCTTCCCGGAAAAGCCCATCCTGCATAAGCCTGTTCAGATCCTTGTTGGTGGCAGCCAGGATCCTGACATCCGTGGTAATGGGACGGTTGTCTCCCACCCGTTCAAACTCTTTTTCCTGCAGTACCCTTAGGAGCTTCGTCTGGGTAGCAAGGGGCAGGTCGCCTATCTCATCCAGAAAAATGGCTCCTGAGTTTGCAGCTTCAAAACGACCGACCCTGGTCCTTTCGGCTCCGGTAAAAGCTCCCTTGACGTGCCCGAAAAGTTCACTTTCCAGGAGATTTTCATTTAGTGCCGCACAGTTAACTTTGACAAATGGTCCAGCATGGCGTGCACTGAGGCGGTGGATTGCTGCTGCTGCCAGCTCTTTCCCGGTTCCAGACTCGCCATATATTACGACAGGTGCTTCCGAGGGTGCAGCACTGGAAATTAGATCAAAAACCTTTTTTATGACAGCTGATTTGCCTAGCATGCCGTGGAAGCCGTCCTCATTGGTCAATTGTTTCCTGAGTCGCAGTATAACCTCTTCCTTTTCAATTATAGGGCTGAGGTCTGTAAGGTTCTCAACACCTCCAACGACCTTACCGGTTTTATCCCGGATGAGGGCGGCATTTTTCAGGACATGTAGTTCGCCACCGTTTTTTTTCTGGAAAATGCACTTGCGGCGCCTCACTTTTCCTTCCTTGAAAAGGGCGCAATATTTATCCTTGCCTTCCGCCCTGGTGCCAAAACAGGTGTCACAGCCAAGAATTTCACAAGATTTGCCTTCCAGCTCCTCTTTTTTGTAACCTGACAGCTGTTCAAAGGCCTGATTGACAAAAATGATTTTTCCATCTGGGTCAACGAGCATTAACCCTTCAAGCATAGTGTCTATAACTGTCTGCCAATATTTCCCGTAGGTTTTTTCCAGCATATGTCCTCCGAAAGAGTACGCGGTAAGATTTTTTTATGCACCAGCAAGGAGTTGTCCTGCAAAATGTGGACCTGAAGCAGCAGAAAGTGATGCTGGTCAACGCCAAATGCTTCTAACAAAATGCCATCCACCCTGGGGCAATATAGAACTTCTCTGAAAAAACAGCCTGCTGCAGCGAGCACAAACGTGCGGAAAGGGTTCTGCTTCTTTTTTTGAAGCAATGAAAATCCTTGCCGGGACGGGTCCATGAATCGAAGAACACATGTTAATGCATGTTAACAAGTTAATAAAAGGTTAACACTTGTTAATATATTAAACAAGAAAAGAATGCAGTTTAAGTGAAAAAATATAGTTTATATATAATAATACAAGTAAATTAAAGCTTTATTGCAGGTGTTGGATTTTCTGTGGTATAGTGTTTTGCTATTGGCAGTCTTCTGAAACGCACGTGAAGGAAGGTTTACGTTTTAAACACATAAATTTTGTACTGATTAACCCAACCGGGAAAAATTATGCAGCCAAAAAGAAGCAGGCAGGAAACGGTTTCCATGCAATAACAAAAGGGCCTCCTGGGTGGAGGCCCTTTTGTTATTTTATGCAGCATGTCCTGAAAGCTTGCCTGGATTGAAAAGAATGAGAATTCTACCGTGGTATTGACAAGTATTACAGGAGATATCAGGCGAGGTTGCCTAATTTGTACTGAAGTATAGAAATTGCTGTAATGGCAGCAGTTTCCGACCTGAGGATCTGCCTGCCCAGGGTCACGGATTTATAACCGGCAGTAACGGCATCTTCAACCTCGTCAGAGCTGAAGCCGCCTTCAGGCCCTATGAGGATCATGGCGGATTTTATTTCCTGCGGAGGGCCAAGTGTCTGCTGCAGGGGTTCTCCTCCGGTCTCTTCCCAGAAAATGAGTTTCAGGTCGTGTTTCTCTTGCCCTGAAGCGGCCAGTAAGTTTTTCAAGTCTGCTACTTCCTGAATAGCAGGAGGTTTAGGACGGTTGCACTGCTTGCATGCCTCAAGGGCAATCTTCTGCCAGCGGGAAAGCTTGTTTGCTGCATAGTCATGAACAGCACAGTATTGTGATCGGAAGGGATGCAAACTATCAACGCCTAATTCCGTAGCTTTCTGGATAATGAAATCCATCTTTTTACCTTTCAGGAGTGCAATGGCCAAGTGCAAAGCGGGACGGTATGTATCGCTAGTCTCAATGTATGGCGTAATAGAAATTATCTTTGCTTCAACTCTGTTGGGTGTAATTTTAGTAAGCCGGGCCTCAAAATAGGAGCCGCTGCCGTCAAAAAGGGTAATAGTTGCGCCTGGTGCAAGCCGCAAGACGGTAGCAATGTGCCGGGCCTCCTGCCCTGAAAGAAAAGTATTTGATCCGATGATATTTTGTGGCTCGACAAAAAAACGGCGCATAATTACCTAAAAGTATAGTTTCCTGTAACTTTTTTTACCTCTTTCTTTCCCAAGGGTTTTTATTTTAATACAGAGTTAGATTGTTCGTTTAAAATACCAGTCAACACGCATCTATTTTTGAAAAAGCAGAGCCGCCCATTCATCTTTGTTCAGATTTTTTAAAAACCGCAGCCCATGTTCCGCATATATTTGACGGATGGATTGCTCCTGGTCCCCATTCAGAATACCGGAGAGCACCAGAAAACCACCTTGATGCAAGAGATTGGTTAAGTGGGCTGCCAGTTCAGCAAGGATATCATGGGTAATATTGGCAACAACAATATGAAAACCTGGCTTGAGCAGCGTTACATCCCGGTTGCTGACAGTTACCCTGTCAGCAAGCCGGTTTTTGAGAATATTCTGCTGCGCTGTTTCGACAGCATCGGAATCAGTGTCAATTGCCAGGACCTCCCCGGCGCCGAAAAGGGAACAGCCTATGGCCAGGATGCCTGAACCTGTGCCGACATCAAGAGTTCTTGAAAGCTGATCTCCACTTTCCTGAAATACCTGTTCGAGAAGTAAAAGTGCCAGTTGGGTACTTGCATGGTGACCGGTTCCAAAAGCCAGGCCGGGGTCCATTACAATAACATGATGCTTTTTCCCCTTCTTGCCGCCTGTCTCTTCCCATGAGGGCTGGATTGTAAGGCTGGGCGTTACCTGAAAAGAAGTAAAAAAGCTCTTCCACTTTTTCCCCCAGTCTTCTTCCCTTATGATCTCATTATGGAGGAGCGGAGGTAAACAGTCGGGAAAGATAAGCGATATACGTGCAAGAAATTCCTCAACTTTCCGGGTCTGTTCTGCCACAATTTTCTTCGCGTGACCGTGAGAAGCAAAAGGGAGATAGGCGGTAATATTCTCCCTTGTCATTCTGAAATCTTTTGTTGATTCCAGGATGTTCTCTGGTGCAGATATTTCCAGGCCGCTGCCGGTGAGTTGCGCGAGGTATGCGGTGACCGCTTCAGACATGCACGGGTCAACAGTAATGACGATTTTATTCCAGGTTTTCGGAGCACGGTGCTGGATTGAGGAAGCAGGCATGATATTTTGCCTCATGGCGTGTTTACAGGAGTGTGGTTTCCCGTCCTGGCAGAGATGACCTCATTAACTGACCAAATTGGCCCGTTGGCAAATTCCGCACTTCGTTCCAGGCAGTCCTTAACCTCGCATACCGGGCAATAGTAAGGTTCGCACGGGTCTACATGGATCATGATGTCGCCTTCCTCGCCAATTGCTGTAAGCAAAGCCTTGGTGATCTCCTGTTCTGCCTCGTGCACTTGGGTAAGGGTCCAGTAATGCGGGAGGGAGATGTGTATATCAACATGGTGATACCTCCCTGATCGCAGGGCCCTCAGCTTGTGAGGATACAGCCAGCCAGGCTTCCTGATGGTATTGAGCCCTTTTACTATCCTTTCAAGAAGTTCTGGATCAGCCTCATCCATAAGGTTTCTGAAGGAATTGACAAAGAGTCTCAGGCCGGGGATCAGGATGTTGAGTGCCACAAGGCAGGCAACAAGGGGGTCGAGCCAGAGAAAACCGGTAAGACGGAACAAAATCAGCCCGATAATAACACCGGCACTGGTGTAAAAGTCCGTCAGGAGGTGGCGACCGTCAGCACTGAGCGCGTCCGATTTATACTTTTTCCCGGCATGCAGAAGGTAGGCCCCGACACCTAGGTTGACTAGCCCGGCACCGCCTAGAATATAGATACCTGACCCTAGATTCCTGGGAGGCTGTGGCGCAAAAAAAACAGGGACCGATTCAACAAGTATTACAATTGCTGCTAAAATGATAAGTCCACCTTCCAGGCCGGCTGAAAATGATTCTATCTTGCCATGGCCATAGGGATGGTTTTCGTCCACCGGTTTACTGCTGACAGAAATGGAAAGCATCAGAAATGCGGCGGTGACCACGTTTATTATTGATTCAATGGCATCGGAAAGTATGGCTTTAGAACCGGTGAGATAATAGGCAAAGAACTTGGCCAGGAGCAGGGTCAGCGAGGTGAAAAATGCAAGCCTTGCAGCCATATGCATGGCGGAATTATTTTTCATACAGGAAATTATGGTTTATTTTTTATCATCAATTGAGTTTCTTGGAATACATGGTTATTGGTTCTGAAGAATCAGACGTGTTGCAGAATGTTGGACATTGTAGGAAAATTGCTGGTGGAATGCAACATCTCTACGCGTTAAGCCTTGTTTTTCAGAAAGGGATTATCATGGCAAGGGTGTTTGTACAGGCTGATAAATGAGAACGTATCACGTGAAGCGCGTATAAAATGGATGAAAAACACTTAAAAAAACTTCTTGAGAAGGTCCGGAATGGTTCCTGTGATATTGCTGAGGCAATAAAACACATGAAACACTGGCCCTCTGAAACCATGGATTTTGCCTGTCTTGATCATCATCGGGCCCTGAGGACGGGATTTCCTGAAGTTGTCTATGGAGAGGATAAAAATGCCGATCAGATTTGTGCTATTCTCAAAGCCATGCTGGATAAACCCTGCGTGGTAATGGCTACCAGGGTGAATCCGGAAAAAGCGGCACAGGTCCGCTGCAAGGTAGAAGGCCTGGAATATCACGATGAAGCACGATTGCTGGCAGGGAATACTGACAAGGTATATGAGCATGCCTGCAGGGGTACGATCCTTGTTGTTTCAGCAGGAACCTCAGATATGCCGGTTGCTGAAGAGGCATCCTATACTGCCCGCTACCTGGGGAATCCCGTGGAAAAACTTTATGATGTGGGAGTTGCAGGTATCCACCGCCTGCTGTCAAAAAGAGATTTATTGCATCAGGCTGCTGTTTTGATAGTTGTGGCGGGCATGGAGGGAGCTTTGCCCAGTGTAGTTGCAGGATTGGTTGACAAGCCGGTTATCGCGGTCCCGACAAGTGTTGGCTACGGAGCATCTTTAGGCGGCTTTACGGCCCTGCTGGGAATGCTTAACAGCTGTGCACCTGGTGTGGCTGTAGTGAACATAGACAATGGTTTCGGCGCCGGTTGCATGGCTGCCGCCATAAACAGGCTATAGCGGGCAGAAGCTATTGGCTGATTTTCCCAGTGTGCAATCTGTAAAAGCGAATTGACACTTTTGGCATCTAAGGTATAATCGCCTTTTTCTTTTCCGCAGAATATAAGAGAAAAGCCGATTTACCGGCAACCAAGTACAAATATTGTTCCTGGCTAAGGCGCAGTTCAGTTACTGCCCTTGGTCTCAGCAGATAATTGAGTAGAAGATTAACCAGGTAGAATCATTCTTTTTATAAAAGCGAAGGAGCTTACTGGATGAACAGGACCCTTAAGTGGAAAATAGCACTCTTGATGTTCATGCTTTTCATAGCCGGAGTCATCTTGACCCCGACTCTCTATAAAGGTGCGCCCCAATGGATAAGCAAATATATTGCGCCTGACGGTTTAAACCTTGGGCTTGATCTGCAGGGCGGCATGCACCTTGTGCTCAAGGTTGATCTGGACAAAGCCGTTGAAAACACTCTTGATCTTGCTGCCAGTGATCTCAAGGAAGTGCTGGCTGATAAAAAGATCACAGCTGTAAGGACGGACTCGGGCGAGCCTCATAAAGCGGTGCTCACCCTGCCGAACACAGGCGTTCTTGAGACAGTCAAGGAACTGGTGGCAGACGATTTTCCCAACCTGGATATCGATATCCGTGCAGTAGAAGGTTCTTTTCCCCGAATCTATCTGAATCTGAACAGTGAAGAGGTTGATTTCATTAAGAAAAACGCAGTGACCCAGTCACTGGAGATAATCAGGAACAGGATAGACCAGTTTGGTGTTTCAGAGCCGGTGATCATCCGGCAGGGAACGGATGAGATAGTTGTGCAGCTGCCCGGGGTCAAAGACCCGGAACGGGCTTTAAGTCTCATCGGTCAAACTGCGCAGCTGGAGTTTAAACTGTTGGATGAAGAGTCCGGGGTCGACCCCTGGCAGCTTGTCAGCCAGGCCCAGAACAGCAGTAAGTGGCAGTGGGGTGAAAGCAGGAAAAAGTTGAATCTTGCCCTGCAGAATCAGCTTCCCCAGGGAACCGAGATATACTTTGAGCGAAATGTTGATAAGCAGACCGGCAAGGAAACCAAGATCCCGCTTCTGATAAAAAGCCAGGTCATGATGACAGGCGAGATGGTCAAAAACGCCCAGGTCAGGGTGGGGGGCAGCTTTAACGAGCCCTATGTCAGTCTGGATCTTACGGGTCGTGGGGGGCGAATATTTGCCGGGGTTACAGAAAAAAATGTGGGTAAGCGATTTGCCATTATCCTGGATGAGGTGGTGCGTTCAGCTCCTGTGATCCGTGAGAAGATCCTGGGCGGTTCAGCCCAGATATCGGGCAGTTTCACCTATGAAGAGGCCACGGACCTTGCCATAGTTTTGAGGGTCGGTGCACTGCCGGCGCCGGTGGAAATCATTCAGAACCTGACGGTCGGTGCCAGTCTGGGCAAGGACTCCATTGACAAGGGTCTCATGTCCGGTTTGGTGGGAGCTATTCTGGTCATGGTTTTTATGATTTTTTACTATCGCATGTCAGGCGTCATCGCCAATTTCGGTCTTGTGCTCAATATTTTCTTCCTGTTCGGTGGACTGGCGGCTGTGGGGGCTACCCTTACCCTGCCTGGTATTGCCGGTATCATCCTCTCCATCGGTATGGCTGTGGATGCCAACGTCCTGATATTTGAAAGGATGCGGGAAGAGTTTGCCCTGGGCAAGTCGGTTAAGTCCGGCGTGGAGGGTGGCTACGACAAAGCCTTCTGGACAATTATCGACTCCCAGGTAACAACCCTGATCACCGCCCTGGCCCTTTTTCTCTTCGGAACGGGACCGATTAAGGGTTTTGCCGTAACCCTGACGTTCGGTATTATCTTCAATCTCATTTCAACCCTTTTCGGCACCAGGCTGGTTTACGATGTCCTGCATGCCAAACGTCTGCTCAAGCCATTCGGTTTCTTCCAGTTCATCAAGACCCCGAACTTTGATTACATGAAACTGAAAAAATACAGCTTTGCGCTGTCGGGAGTGCTTCTTCTCATCGGACTGGTCGCGTTTGTGCAGATCGGGCGCGGCAAGGCCAATCTGGGTGTGGATTTCTCAGGTGGTATCCTGGTGCAGTACAAGGCGGAGCAGCCGTTCACCCTGCAGGAGGTGCGCAAACTTCTTGCAGATCAGGGCCTGGAAGGCGTTGACCTGCAGAAGGTCGAGAATGAGTATCGTTTGATCGTCAGGCTGAAAAAGTCGGAAGAACAGGTGGAAAATCTTGGTAAGAAGATCAGCATGATTTTCAATGAAAATATGCCTGAAAAGCAATTTGTCATGGAAAGTCAGGAAGCTATAGGTTCTTCAGTGAGCGAAGTGCTGCGCAACAAGGCCCTGCAGGCCATTGTCATTTCTCTGTTCGGTGTGATTCTCTATCTGGCAATGCGTTTTGATCTGAGTTTCGGTGTGGCTGCAGCCATAGCAACACTTCATGATGTCATGGTTGTCCTGGGGGTCTGCTGGCTGCTTAATATCGAGATAACCCTGTTGATCGTTACCGCTTTGCTGACCCTGGCAGGTTACTCCCTTAATGACACAGTGGTGGTCTTTGACAGAATTCGTGAAAATCTCAAGAAGGCTGAGCAAGGAACCTTAAAAGTGAGAGAGTATCCCTCTGTCATCAACCTGAGCATCAACGAGGTATTGAGCCGGACCATTCTCACGGTACTCACGACGGCCCTGGCCCTGTTTGCTCTTTTCTTTCTCGGTGGTTCGGTTATTCATGATTTTTCCTTTGCATTGCTGGTCGGGCTCCTGGTCGGAACCTACTCTTCGGTGTTTGTTGCCAGCCCGGTGCTGAGCATGTGGAAAAAGGGTTAGCGACAAAACTGGAAAGCAAAGGCTATCAAAGAAAGTTTTCCTTTTCCAGGCCGTTTTATGACGGTCAGGGCAGGCTTTCTTCCTATTATATCGAGTTACTCTATCATGCAGTTTCCTCGTAACGTTACAAGGCTCTGCGGCAACAAATGCTTTTCGTTCAGATGCCATCCCAATGTCCCATGCTTTACTGAATGCTGTCGTGAGCTGGAACTGGCCCTGACACCATATGATGTCCTTTGCCTCTGTAAAGAACTGCAGATGAGCTCAGAGGAGTTTATTGACCGCTATGCCGTTGTGGAGCAGGACGCGACAGGGGGATTTCCCAAAGTGTATCTGGGTATGGTGGATGATGGCAGGGCCAGCTGTCCATTCATCGGCACAAACGGCTGCACGGTATACAACGGCAGGCCAGGTGCCTGCAGAGCCTATCCTGTTGGCCGTGGTGCCACCCTGGATGGAAATGGTGATGTGCATGAAATTCATGTCCTGGTCTGCGAGGAGCATTGTAAGGGGTTTGCAGAACCTCACTCCCAAAACGTGGGCGAATGGTTCGAAAACCAAGGCCTTACTGAGTATAACAGAATCAATGATGAGGTGTTAACCCTGCTGCAGCATGAAAAGATTCGTAAAGGTATGAGGCTCGCGCAGGAGCAAATCGACAATTTCATGCTTAGTTTATATAAAGTAGATGAGTTTAGGAAGGTGGTAGCAGCCCCTGATTCTCTGCCGGGATTACAATTGGACGACAGGGAATTAGCCGATATCCTTGAAGATGACACCACCCTGCTACGTTTTGGGATTCACTGGTTGAAAGAAACTTTGATGGCTGACAAAGAATGAGCCCTGGCAGTTTTAAAGAAGATGATTATCCTTTGGGTGTAGATCTCACCGAAAAGCTCAGACAGGTGGCAGACCCCTACCATGATGATACCGGCGGCTGTCACGGGCCTGATCACACCGAGCGCGTCCATAAAACAGCGCTCTATATCGGCAGGCTCATGGGAGCCCGCCTTGATGTGCTGAGTGCTGCGGCCCTGCTGCATGATATCGGCAGAAAGTATGAAACCAGGGAACAGGGGAAAATCTGTCATGCAGAAAAGGGCGCGGAACTTGCGCGGGAAATCCTAGCCAAGCTCGATTTCGTTCCGTCCCTGATAGATGAAATTAGCCATTGCATTGAAGCGCACAGGTATCGCGGGGACAAGATCCCCAGGACGCTTGAGGCAAAAATACTTTACGATGCCGACAAGCTTGATTCCATAGGTGCGGTCGGAATTGGCCGGGCCTTTCTCTTTGCCGGTCAGACGGGCGCCAGGCTGCATAATGATAGCGATATTGATATACTTGCCTGCAAACCCTACTCAAAGGAAGACACGGCCTATCGCGAATTCAAGTTCAAAATGTCCAAGATCAAGGACCGCATGCTGACCCCTGAGGGAAAAAGGCTTGCTGAGGAGCGTCATGGTTTCATGGAAGTATTCTTTGAGCGCCTTGAAAGAGAGGTCAAGGGCGCTGAGAGAGTAACAAAAGATTCGCTGAAGATGGTTTCGGGGAAAAGGTGAATAAAGCGGAAGAATAAAAGCTTATGGCTTCATTAAAACTTGTCATATTTGACTGTGACGGCGTCATGTTTGACTCAAAAGACGCCAACAGGAAATATTATAATCACCTGCTGCAGAAGTTCGGCCACCCGCTCATGGGAGCGCAGGAAGAGGAGTATGTCCATTCGCATAACGTGATGGATTCCGTTACCAGGATATTCAGGAATTATCCCCAGGAGATTGAAGCGGTCCACGCGTACAGGAAATCTGTAGATTACACGCCGTATTTGCAATACATGGTTATTGAACCGGATCTGAAGGAGTTTCTGGACATACTGAAACCGAAATTTTATACAGCCATCAGCACCAACCGCAGCACAACCATGCCGTCTGTCATGAAGATGCACGGCCTTGAACCCTATTTTGATCTTGTGGTTACCTCGCTCGATGTGGAGCGGCCAAAACCCCATGCAGAGGCATTGCTCAAGATTCTCTATCATTTTCAGTTATCAGCGGATGAAGCTGTTTACATTGGTGACAGTATGGTTGATCGTGAGCATACGGCAGAAGTAAACATGCGGCTCATTTCCTATAAAAACCCTGTGCTGCCGGCTGAATATCACGTTAACTGTTTTCTAGACATTCCACATCTGCCTATTTTTCAGGAATAAAGAACATTTTATTGCGGGAGAGTGTTATGAGGAGCCTGGAAATATCGCACGACATCCTTGTTGCAGGTTCTGACTTTGCATACTGCAGCAAGCGGGTAACCCGTTTTTTTGACAAGACGATGCTTATCCGTTATGACAAGGTCCTCATGGCTGAAAATGAGTCAATCAACGGAACTGACGGCAACTTTCAGAAAAGAATAGGAGAAGGGCTTGCTGCCAATCAAAAGATTCTGGCAGGATTCCTGGCAGACCTGAGGGATGAGGGTTTTGCATCACTTGATGATCTGCAAAGCCTGGAAAAGGGCTACTTGTCAAAAATACTCCATACCATTGCCCATCTTCAGGATGGATTTATTGGCATAGACAGCCGTTTCTACAACCTGGAAGAAGATTCCCACGGAATTTCACGGAGCCTGCAGCAAAAGATTGGACTGTCACCTGGAAATTACTGGATATTGAGGGTGATAGGCCGGTTTGCCTCTGCAGGTGAGGACCCGCTTGATGCGTTACGGACCTTCGAGGGACGAGGAAGTGAAAACGATTAACTGGCAGGCAGCCAATTCCTAGTCATGGTGATGGTGCTGATGATGATGGTGCTGATGTTCTTTTTTGTGGCCGCCAACAGAGGCCAATGCCTTTGCTAAAGCTTTGTCTGCATGCTCCAGGGAGGCAATGGCCTGCTCGATGAGTTCTGCTGTTTCATCAAGGCCTGCCTGCCTGGCCACTTCCGCCCATTTCTGATATTCCGCCCCATGGCCCTTGTTGTGCTGCAGCCAGTGTTCCAGGAGCATTTGCAGTTTATCCGGATCTGAATATTGTTTTTCATCATTCATCTTTTAAAGCCTTGCTGTTTAAGATTACCTTGCCGCTTAGAAAGTCAATATTTTTTACCCATGCTGATTTTACCAGCTTCGGCTCTTCAAAAAGGGTGCTGACCAGGACTCCTTCATCGGTTACCTCCAGCAGGGTGACATTGTCCATTATTTTTTCCTGCTCTCCATCATGATCGAGCACTACGTTCATTTGGCACATGGAATTGTCCTCATTGCAAAAATGTTCCTATTTCAGGATAAAGTCCGTCAGACCATGAAACGGAATTGCCCTTTGCCAAGGAGGTCATGAAGATGCAGAATGCCTTCCAGGCTGCCCTGCGAATCCGTAACCGGTAGAATGGTAATTTCATGTTCCTGCATAATGCTCAGCGCATCCGCGGCCAGGAGTTCCGCCGAAATGGTTTTGGGGGCTGTAGTCATATGATCTGCCGCACACTGCGTATCGAGGTCAACCTCCTTCGCTACCATGCGCCTGATATCGCCATCAGTAATAATTCCAGCGACACGCTGTTTTTCGTCAACTATCAGTACGGCACCGAGGTTCTTGGCATTCAGGATAGAAAGGGCCTGGCGCAGAGAGGTCTCCGTGCTTACCCTGGGAATGTGCTCACCCGTGAGCATTACCTCGGAGACATTGACTTTCAGACGCTCACCAAGGCTACCCCCTGGATGGTTGCGGCGGAAATCGCACTCTTTAAACTGCTTGCGTTCCAGGAGAACCACGGCCAGGGCGTCACCCATGGCCAGGGCGGCAGTGGTGCTGGCAGTCGGGGCCAGCCCAAGCGGGCATGCCTCCTTGGGCACGGCAACACTTAAAACTGCATCAGCAAGTTTGGCCAGGGTGGAGCGAGGCTCGCCTGTCATTGCTATTATTGAGACTGAGCGGTTTTTCAGACTATTGACCAGCAGGTTAAGTTCTGCTGTTTCACCACTGTATGAAATGGCAAGCACCACGTCCCGGGAATCGACAACGCCAAGGTCTCCGTGCATGGCTTCAACGGGATGCAGGAAAAAGGAGGCGGTACCGGTACTGTTGAAGGTTGCCGCGATTTTCTGTCCTATGATCCCGGATTTACCGATACCTGCCAGTATTACTCGACTTCTGCAGGCCATAATCATATCGACAGCCTTGTCAAAATCGGGTCCAAGCTGGTCCAGCAGGGCGTGGATGCCTTCCGCCTCGATTCGCAGTACTTCCTTTGCTTTTTCTATAGACATATATATTGCGCGCCCAAGAGGACTGATTCAAAAAAATAAACCGCTGCAAAGCGGGGTTTATCCACGGTTGGTAATACTGCTGTCATATTTCGTGCAAAGAATATTAAGACCTATTCCACCTATAATCAACCTAAAAGCCGAGAAATAAGCTGTCATGACGATTTTGTACTGTAATGAATAAGACTTGTCGGCTGTACTGCTCTGGTATATATGTACCGCATGGATTTGTTAACCATTTTACTTATTGCGCTGGCGTTAGCGGTCGATGCCTTTGCCGTGGCCCTGGCCTCAGGCGTTAGCCTCTGCCAGGTGAGCGGCCGGCAGATTTTCAGGCTGGCATTTCATTTCGGCCTTTTCCAGGCCATGATGAATATTATCGGCTGGGGGGCGGGGCTAACAGTCAGAACCCTGCTTGAAAGCATTGATCACTGGCTGGCCTTCGCTCTTCTTGCCCTCGTTGCCGTCAAAATGATTAAGGATTCCATAGCCGGCCGTGAAGAAGAGGCGCAGAAGGTTGACCCGACCCGAGGATATACCCTCGTCATATTGTCTGTTGCCACAAGCATCGATTCCCTGGCTGTGGGGTTGAGTTTTTCTGTTCTTAATGTATCTATCTGGCTGCCGGCAGCAATCATCGGTATTGTTGCAACCCTGTTGACCATCGTTGGCCTGCGGCTGGGCTGCTTGCTCGGCGCAGCATCAAGGATCGGGTCCAAGGCAGAGATAGCCGGCGGCCTGGTACTTTTGGGGATCGGTATTAATATCCTGCACCAGCATGGGGTTTTTTGAGGGAAAACTGGTTTACGAGAGAAACTCAAGAATTAGTTTCTGGACCTGATTATCATAAGCCGATTTCACGTGATTGTTTGGGAAGTTGTAGTGGGTGGAGCCAGGGAGTTTTGCACTTACTGCGGTTACGAGGGCATCACCTAGTCCCGGGGTCAGTTCTTGGGGAAGATGGGCGGAGGGAATTGCCCCCACGAGCATGTCCGGGAATTTTATAACCTTGTGGTTCTTGGCCGGCAAGCGTAGAACAAGCTGGAAGAGTGCCGGGTTGGTGCCACCAAAAGAGAGCAGCCGTAATTGTTTTGGCAAGGGTTTTTTCAGGGAAAAAAGAAACTCTGATTCAGGGGAAAGCTCTTCAATGGCAGGACTTTGCAGAAATTCTGCAAGCCGGCCAAGTGCTTTTGACAACGCTGCCTTTGACTTGGGTGTAATGATTTTTTCCAAAAAAGCGCCGGTGGGTTTCAGGTAGCGGACAAATTTAGCCATACCTGTCCCGGAATGGGGACTGCAGATGGTTATCAATCCTTTTATGTCAGGGCTCTTTTCTTTCAGCAGGAACTTCCTGGCAATAAGACCACCACGACTGTGGCCAACAAGATAAACCGGTTTGTTCGGCCATTTATTCCTGACGGTATCCATAGCGGCTTCAAGTTCGTCGATCGCAACCTGAATTGGTCCAAGGGGTTGGCTCTGTGTCCAGGAGGCAAGTGAAAATCCGGCTTCCTGCAGGAGATTCCAGAGCCCCTGCATGTCATGATCTATTGTGCCGAAAGATATGGCGTTTTCAAGCTTGCCTGCTGCATCAGCAAGAAAAATGGTCAAGGGCGCCAGACCGCCAAGGACAAAACATTTTTTCGGGTCGACCCAGAAGTAATTGTTCATGCCAAGGCCATGAATAAGGATAATGGCAGGTAATCCAGGTGTGCCGCTATGCACTTTGAGGGAAATCTTCATGTCTTCACCAGGTGAGTTACATATGATCCAGTTTCCATATGAAGGTGTAATAGTGGAGACCAAAACACCTCAGTCCCCTTTTTCCCAGGGAAGTTTCGGCAAAGCATTCAGGGCGGAGATGTATCTGCCTTCATCATAGGTGTTGTTTTTCTTTAAAACACTGAAAACTTCAGAGGCAACGACATACCCTATAAGCTTTAAGGCCTCTTTTTCTGAAAAGCCCTGCTCCTGAAGTCTGATAAGGGCCTGTTTTGTTTCCGGAGGGTTGTTGTCCCGTATCTGGTTGTTGATCACTTCAAGGATTGCTTCCCGAAGTCGTTGGTTATAGTTTTTTTCCATAGAAAGCAGGGAAGAGTATATTACGATTTTGACAACCTAAGTTATTCTAATCTCCCAATGGGTATTATATTTTAAAATCTTTGACCAATATACCCTTCTTATAAAACAAAAGATGAAATCTTTTTGAAAACATAATACGCCTAAATTGGGCTACAGTCTGGGTGGACCCTTTACTATCATTTGGGCAATGGTCAATTTCACCTTGGGCGCGGTCATTCTTCTGCTTCCGAGCAGCCTGATTTCCAGGTCCACCAGTCTTTGCAAGAAGCGGGTCCGGTCCAGGGTGCGGGTGGGACTCTCAGCCGGCGTAAGTTCCTGGCAACGGAAACAGCCGGGGAATTCGAGTTTTTTCCCATCCGGCCTGGTAAGGGTTGCAGGAACACCATGCAGTCTGCAGAGCATCATTCTGTAGGGGTACAGGGTACAGAGTTCATCCTCGTTAAGAGGGCACATCATGATGGGCCGTTCTCCCCTGGCAAGGGCTGATTCAGTCTCGACTACATAACGTGTTGCCTTTGCATGGATGGTCTGCTGCTGAGTGCTGTCAAGAGTTTTCAGCCCCAGCCAGAGATAGGTCCATTCCGTATAGGTGTGGTGCTGGAAAAAACTGTCACAGCAGTTGTCCGGGCAGCCAGTGCAGGAAAAATTGAGGTCCTTTGCGGCGCCGTCGTAAGCATTCTCCATATCACGGTAGAGATAAGCGACCTGTTGGACAAAGTCCGGAGACAATTCTATTTCAACTATTTTCATGGAAGTACTGGACCTGGTAGGTTGCTACATCCAGCTCGCCTTTCTGCCACTCATCAAAAGAAAGTCCTGCTTTTCTGCAAAGATGAGCAAGAAAATCCTCTGTCCTGGGGAGCTGTTCCCAGACCTGGGGAAGAAATGTGGCCCGGGCCAGGCCTTTGCTGATGATCACCCCATCAATATTCGGGTGCAGCTTTGCGCGCAGATCATTGCCACCTGCATATTCCAGTTCCTGCGGGTTGGTGAGGATACTTATCTCGATTTCCGCTTGTTCAAGTTCAGGAGCTGTCAATGCAGGAAAACGGGGATCATTGAAGGCAGCATTAAGGGCATTGTGTTGAATGGACTCCTGGATCGTTTCAGAAGGCGTAAGGCAGCCCATGCAGCCCCGAAGCTGTCCCTTGATTTTCAGGGTAACAAAGGTGCCGCGTTTTTCCTGCAAGGCCGGATCTGTTGTAATATCCCTGCCAGGGATCCCGCCAGGCAGCCCAAGCCTGGCGGCGATTGTTTCCCGGGCCAGGTGGACCAGTTTTTGTCCTTGTTCCTCTGTCAGATGTGATGAATTATCAGCTGCAGCCATTGTCTTTCTCTTTTAGTTGCTGTTTACCATTCCACCCCCAGCATGAGACAGTTGATGCCACTGCCTATACCAAGCAGGGCGCTGCGCTGCCCCTTGCTGAAAATGCCTTGTTCAATACCAATTGCCATGGTAACCGGTGCCGAAACGGATCCGGTATTCCCCAGAAAGGAGAGGGTTTCAAAGTTTTTGGCAGGATCAATATCCAGACTTTCAAAAAGTAGGCGGGCATGGGCCTGGCCAACCTGATGGCAGAAAAACTTATCGATTTCCTCAGGCAGCCAGGCCAGTTCGGCAAGAAAATCAATCCAGGTGGCCCGAGCGGTCTCTATGCCCTGTTTCATAAGCTCTTCGGAGTCGGTTGCCATGAGGATGGAATTCTGGCGGGAGTGGGGATCGTCGCAATGTCCACCCTGGCAGAGATCGTTGTGTTTTGTATTGGCGCGGTAAGCTCCCCCGATGAATTTCTGGGTGTCTTTGCTGTATTGTTCATGGGTCATGACCAGGGCAACTGACCCGGAACCAATGGTGAACGAAGCAAAGGAGTATTTGATGGTCTTGCGGGTCAGGGTGCTGTCTACCAGGAGATTCCTGATGGTTGATTCCAGCAGGTCTTCAGCCGTCTCCCCGGCGACAAGGAGACCGCACTTTACCTGGCCCAGTTCTATCATGTTGGCAAGAAATATCATGCCGTCAAGAAAGCCGAGGCAGGCATTGGAAATGTCAAAGACCAGGCACCGTTCCGGAAGACCCAACTGATTGTGGACAAATGAAGCCGTGGCCGGCTCCATCATATCACGGGAAACAGAGGTAAAAATCAGGCAATCCAGTTCCGAGGGGGGGATGCCAGAGGCAGCAATGGCTTTTTTACCAGCCAGGAACGCAGCGTCGCTTGGCCTGGTTCCCTTATCCCAGAAACGCCGCTCCCTGATGCCGCTCATGAGCTCCAGGCGGCCTTTTGGCAGCTTAAGTTTCTCGTAAACCGGGGTCAGCCTTTCTTCAATGGCATCTGAGGTAAGTATGTTGGGGGGCAGCTCATAACCAAAGCCATGAAGACGCACATGCTGGAATTTCATTATTCCACAACCTTGGCGATTATATCTGCGTCAAAATAGTTTATGCCCATCCCGGCATCTGCAACAATGGTCTGGGCCGTTATGGCGGAAGAGCTCTCGGAGAGGAGAAATGCGGCGATATTGGCAATTTCTGGAGTTTGTAAGCCCTTTTTGCGCAACGTCAGCTTTTCAGCAAAAAGATAGCTGTCCACGTAACCGGGTATGCCTGCCGAGGCAGAAGTCTTGAGCAGGCCTGGACAGACAGCGTTGAACCGGACGTTGGAAAAAGCGGAGAAACTCTTTGCCAGGAAGCAGAGAGATGACTCCAGGGCAGCCTTGATCGGGCCCATGTATCCATAATTCTCAGCTGCCATCCTTGTGGTGGATATGGATATGGTCACCACAGAGGCATCCCTATCAAGAAGTTCTTTAAAGTGATTGCAGATTGCCATAAGCGAAAAACAGGAGATGTCAACGGCTTGGAGAAAATCCCTCTTGCTTGTTTCGTGAAACGGTTTGAAGCCGTCTCCATAATTTGCAAAGGCAATCGAGTGCACGATGCCGTGAATTTTTCCTTTAACAGACTCTTCGATTTCTTTTTTTACCCGGGTGATATTATTTTCATTTTCAACATCGCAGATAAAAACCCTGGCACCGGGAAAAAGCTTTTCAGCTGTTTCCTTGCGCGCCTCACTCCGCACGACATGGATCACCTCAGCGCCTGCATCCTGCAAAACTTTCGCAATGGCACAGGCGACGGATTTTCGGTTGGCAAGTCCGAAAACAACTATTCTTTTAGCAGCGAGTTTGAGAAAATCCATACGAAAAAAATCAACGTTATGAGTTTAAATTATACATGGAAAGGCACTTTAAAAACGGTTCGTGAGGATGTCAAAGTTTTTCGAAAAAATCCTTTATTTTTCATTGGCGAATTAGGGACACATTGCTATAGTGGGGGCCATGAAATCATCAAAGCCAACCACCCGGACCAAGTTTATTTTTATCACCGGTGGAGTTCTCTCTTCTCTGGGCAAGGGGTTGGCCGCTGCATCAATCGGCGCCCTACTTGAAAGCAGAGGACTTTCCGTGACCTTCCAGAAATTAGACCCGTACATCAATGTTGATCCCGGCACCATGAATCCTTTCCAGCATGGCGAGGTTTTCGTGACCGATGACGGTGCCGAGACCGATCTGGATATGGGGCATTATGAGCGTTATACCCATGCGGTGATGGCACAGATCAACAACTACACATCAGGCCGCATATATTACTCGGTTATTTCGAAGGAAAGGCGGGGCGAATACCTGGGTGGGACCGTACAGGTAATTCCCCATATCACTGATGAAATTAAAAACGCCATACTGCAGCTCGCCGATACTGTTGATGTTGCCATAATTGAGATAGGGGGCACCATCGGCGATATTGAGGGTTTGCCTTTCCTGGAAGCGATTCGGCAGTTTCGTTATGATGTCGGCCGCAACAACTCCCTTTTCATTCACGTTACCCTGGTGCCCTATATTAAGACAGCCGGTGAGGTGAAAACCAAACCAACTCAGCACAGTGTTAAGGAGTTGCGGGCAATCGGTATTCAGCCGGATATTCTGCTGTGCCGGACCGAAGGTGCCTTAAGCAGAAGCCTGAAGGAAAAAATTGCTCTGTTCACCAATGTCCCTACCGATGCAGTTATTACGGCCAGGGATGTGAAAAGCATATACGAGGTACCGGTCCTTTTTCACAAGGAGGGACTGGATGACAAGATACTTGAACTCCTCAATATCTGGACCGGGGCGCCCAGGATAGAACCCTGGGAGGAATTGGTTGAAAAGATCAAGAATCCCAAGCATCACGTCATCATCGGTATTATTGGTAAATATGTCGAGCTGACGGAGTCCTATAAAAGCCTGCATGAAGCCCTTGTGCATGGCGGCATTGCCAATGATGCCAAGGTTGAGCTGCGCTACGTGAGTGCTGATGAGCTTGAAGAGACTGGGACCACTGATGCACTGGCCGGATGCCATGGTATCCTGGTTCCAGGTGGTTTCGGCAAGCGGGGCGTGGAAGGTAAGATCATGGCAGTAACTTATGCCCGGACGAACAAGATCCCGTATTTCGGGATTTGCCTTGGTATGCAACTGGCAGTAGTTGAATTTGCCAGGAATATTGCGGACATGAAGGGCGCGCACAGTACGGAATTTGACAAAAAGACTCCCTACCCGGTTATCTATCTCATGAAGGAATGGTTTGATTATCGGACCAAGCAGATCCAGGTACGGGATGAGAACTCGGATATGGGCGGCACCTTGAGGCTGGGGAGTTATCCCTGTACTCTGCAACCATCGACCTTTGCGCAGACAGCATATGGGCTGAAAGAGATTGAGGAGCGGCATCGCCACCGCTATGAATTCAATCCCGTGCATCGTGAAGAGCTGGTAAGCAAAGGGTTGATAATCAGTGGGGTCTCTCCTGATAACACCCTGGTTGAAATAATTGAACTTGCCGATCACCCCTGGTTCCTTGGCTGTCAGTTCCACCCGGAATTCAAATCAAAACCCATGAAACCGCATCCCCTGTTTCGGGATTTCATCAAGGCCGCATTTCAATATTCCCAGGAAAAGTAAACTTCAGTGGCTGCAGATATCCTGAGCCAGCCAGATTGAAGAAAGCCGGATAGATAATCGTGAATACCGTTACAATTGACAGACCGGGCAGTGGCGAGCCCATTCAAGTTGGCCCCCCCCATCCTTTGCTCCTCATAGCAGGACCCTGCGTTTTGGAATCAGAAGATCTGGCCCGGGAGACTGCCGCAGCGCTCAAGGAGATTGCAGACCGTCTCTCCATCCCCTTTGTGTTCAAGTCATCTTTTGACAAGGCGAACCGCACTGCGCTGGATTCTTACAGGGGGCCCGGACTTGTGGAAGGTTTAAAAATACTCGCGCGCATCCGACAGGACTTCAACGTGCCTGTTATTTCTGATGTCCATGAAACAAACCAGGTGAAGGAAGCAAGCGCGGTGCTTGATGTACTGCAGATCCCGGCTTTTCTCTGCCGGCAGACTGACCTTCTGGTGGCGGCTGCCAGGAGCGGCAAAGCAATAAATCTTAAAAAGGGGCAGTTTGTCTCCCCATGGGATATGGCAAATGCAGTAAACAAGATACGGGCCGCAGGAAACAGGAACCTGATGCTCTGCGAAAGGGGTTTTGCCCTTGGGTATAATAACCTGGTGGTGGATATGCGCTCCCTGCCGGTGCTCCACTCTCTTGGCTGTCCGGTAATTTTTGATGCAACCCACAGTGTGCAGCTGCCTGGCGGTGCTGGTGGGAGTTCAGGCGGGCAGAGAGAATTCATTCCGCCGCTTGCCAGGGCAGCCGTGGCAGCAGGGATTGATGGCATTTTCATGGAAGTCCATCCACAACCTGAAAAAGCTCTTTGTGACGGCCCTAATTCCATGCCGCTGAACAGGGTTGAAACGCTTTTGAAAACTCTTCTTAAAATCCATGCGGTAGTTTCTGAAGAATAAAGCTCAACTTAAACGCAATAACAAGAGAGTGGTCTCCAGGTATGGGGCAGGATGATATATGTTCAGGCGGAAGTTCCGGTTATCCATCAGACTGTGAGCTTACCCAGGCCTTGCGGGAAAAAGCGAGAAAAAGGCAGGAATCCACTGAAAAAGGATATGTGTGGAAATCGTGTCTGCCAAGAGCGAAAGGATTAAAGCTTTTCCTGTTCGATGTTGACGGGGTGCTGACTGACGGGACCATTACCTATACCCATGAAGGGAATGAGATCAAATCATTCCATACCAGGGACGGTCTTGGCATCAGACTCCTTATGGAAAGCGGGGTGGCGGTTGGCCTGATTACCGCACGTGAATCAGAGGCAGTCAAGCGAAGGGTCCAGGACCTGGGCATCAAACATGTTTTCCAAAAGGTAAAAAATAAACTGGATGTTTTTGAGCGTCTTCTCAAGGAGCTGCACCTTGAACCTTCCGAGGTTGGCTACATGGGGGATGACTGGCTGGACCTTCCTCTCCTCGTGAGTGTCGGTTTTGCAGCGACGGTGGCTGATGCGGTTCCTGAAGTATTGCAGGCTGTGCATTTTGTTACAAAAAGAAAAGGCGGCAGGGGGGCGGTGCGTGAAGTCTGCGACCTGATCATTGAAGCCAGGGGAACAAAGGACGCACTTCTTGAAAAGTACCTGAAGGCGTAACTTTTATTATTCTGCAATTTTGAGTTGAATTAAAGATGTTCAAGGACCCGAGAAATCTCCTGTGGCAGGTCCCTCTTGCAGCTTTGCTGGCCATGCCGCTCTGGAAACCCCTTGCTGCAGATTTTTTAAACCCTGAGCGCAGCAGGGAAGATGCTCCTGTTCCCTCGCTCACAGCTACACGCGCTCTGACAAGTTCTGAAATGAAAAATGTTCATTTTGAGCAGAACAGAAACGGAAAACAGGAGTGGGTTCTAACCGCCAGTCGCCTTCACAGTGCTGAAGGTGATGAGGATCTGCAGCTTGTGGACGTGTTCGCCAGGTTTTTCGGCACTAAAGGAAGCAACAGGGAAACGAGCATACGCAGCAAGAAGGCACGATATAATGCTCGCTGGAACGAGCTTCGCCTCCAGGGGAAGGTGTTAATCCAAAACGATAAAGGCTATGAGGTGCAGACAGAATCTTTGGTGTACCTGGAGAAGGAGCGAAAAATTAAAACAGACTCAAAAGCGGAAATAACCGGCAGCAATATTTCAGTGAGCGGCGAAAACCTTATTTATGATGTTGTTTCAGGGGATTATCACCTGGAGGGGAATGTTGTCTGCAAGGTCTGGTGATTTGCCACCCGGTTTGACTTTAGCAATAAAATAGGGCAGAGCCATTTCTGATCCTCCCTTTCTTTCTCAAGGACACCCCCAGCGAAAAGTAAATGAAGGGAAATGGTTATTAGCTGAAACGCAGACGGACATTTGCGTTTATACCTTCGGTCCCAAGAGACGTACAGCGGTTAATTAAACTTCTCAACAGGAAAAGCTGGTCAGGATTCAGCTTGCCAAATTGAATTCCGCACTGCCTTAAATATCTTGAATTATAATAGGTTTCCCTGTCTACATTAAATTTCCAGGCGTATTCGCAGGGAATATCATTCAGGTAATTGCTCTCTGCTATTAGATCGATTGAATGGATGGAAGTTGCAACAGGTTCTATTCCAAGTTCATGCGTAAAATTGACACCACCCAATGAAATATCATTGATTAATCCAGTCGTTACAATTTCATCAGCGTTGAGAATACCGACGACAATGTTTTGCACTCTTGCCCGTTCATGCTGCCTTCGGTCTGTTAAGTCTCGACGCCCTTTCATGGGTTCCCCTGCCAAAAAAAAATTCACTGTCGTTAGCTTTGCTAAATATTTTATTAAAAAACATAATTTCTTTCTAGGATTATTTTAAAAAGTGCCCGATTTATTAATTATGATAGCTGGATTCTGTTAAACTGAATCCAGGAGCGCCAGGCCGTTTTTGTTTAAAATAAGCTCTTCTCTTACACTCCCAAGTTTCAAGGCCTGCAGGTGTTTATATGTCTCCTGCGGCCCAGACCAGGGTGAGTCCGTGCCGAAAAGCACGAATTCCTTGGGATGTTTAAGGATTATCCTGCGGGCGGTTTCGACATCAAGCTGGTCAAGGGTATAGGAAATATCCATGTAGATATTCCTGCCGGCCAGAAGATCCTCAACCTCACCCCATTGTTCCCAGGCCCCAAGATGGGTTGTCACCATTTTAAGCTCAGGGAAGCGTGAAGCCACATTGAGGATCTGTTGTGGATCACAACGGCGTATCCTGGGAAAGGCAAGATCAAAGCCTGTGTGCATTAAAAGGATCAAGCCCAGCTCGCTGATTTTTTCATAGGCTGGATACATCTGCTCGTCATCGAGAAAGAATTGTTGGTAATAGGGATGCATCTTGATCCCCTTGAACCCTTCCGATCTGATCCTGGCGATATGCTCCAAAGCCCGCGGATCTTTTGGGTGAAAAGAGGGAAAGGGAATGAGACGCTGGGAGCGTATCTGTTTTGACCAGCTGAGGATGGCTTCAAACTGGGAAGGTCTCGTGGCAATGGAGCAGATAACGCTTTTTTCAACGCCTTCCCTGTCCATGAGTTGAAGCAGGGATGAGATTCTGCCGTCATGAATGGCTTTTATATCGCCTTCTTCCTCCAGATATGGGATGGCGCTGCCGGCAACCTGGTCTGGAAAGGCATGGGCATGGAAATCTATTATTCCCCGCATGATAATTCAATAAGGATATTGTAATCTGTTATAAGCGGTCAGCAGTCAGCTAAGAAATTTTACCCCGACGTACTTCCACCATTTGCCAACTTTTCACTTTTTACTGCTAACTTCTGACTCTTCAGTCCCAGTCCTCAAGTCCTGCCCTTCCCCTTTCAGTCCCTGCCTGATCTCTTCCTGCAGCAGGCCAATTACCACAACCGGGTCCGCAGCCTTGGTTATGGGCCGCCCCACAACAAGGTAATCCGCACCGTTAGCGATGGCCTGCCTGGCTGTAATGATCCTCTGCTGGTCATCTTCCTGGGCATGGATGTTTGCCCCGGGCCTGATGCCGGGCGTGACAATGAGCATTTTAGCGCCCAGGGAGTCTCGCAGCCTTTTTGCCTCGAGCCCTGAGGAGACCACCCCGTCGCAGCCAAGCTCAAGAGCTCTTTGCGCCCGAAAATAGACGAGATCTTCGATGGACCTTGTCATTCCCATGGCCTGCATATCCTCCTGGCCGAAACTTGTCAGAACTGTCACTGCCAGAAGGGCAAGGTCGCCTTTTGCCTCAACCGCAGCCCGAATTATCGGGTCATTACCATGGATGGTGGCAAAGGTAACACCCCGGTTGTTGAGTTGTGCCACGGCCAGTTTGACAGTCTCGGGGATATCAAAAAACTTGAGATCAACCATGACTTTGTGGCCCCTTGCAGTAAGCCAGTCGACAATATGGAACCAGCTGGCCATGAAAAGCTGCAGGCCCACCTTGTAGAAATTGACATGGGATTCGGTCTTTTGCACCAGTTCCTTTGCCAGCTCCGTACTTTCTACATCAAGGGCCAGGATTATGCGATCTTTGAGAGGTATGTCCTTCATTGTCCCGGGTTGAGGTAATACAGATTCAGGGTGTTTTGGTGAATGGTTACTACCATGTTGCATGGGAGCTGACAATAAAAAAGCAAATCAAACAATGATGCGGGCCGCAATCTGCAAGACGAAAAGAGTATATATGCCGGCGACAACATCATCCAGCATGATGCCCAATCCGCCGTGAAAGCGTTGATCAACAAACCGGATGGGAAAAGGCTTTGCAATATCAAAGATACGGAAAAGGATAAAGCCAAGCGCCAGGTTCAAAGGCGTTACTGGAATGGCGATCAGAGCAACCAGTATGCCGACTATTTCATCAATTACCACAACTGCGGGATCCTTATTATCCAGGATTTTTTCTGTTTCGCCCGCCGCAAAAGAGCCCACGATAAATAAACCTGCAACGACGGCAAGATAGACAGGCAAGCTGAGCTTGTGCAGTAGAAGAAAAAGCAGGAGGCCAACAAGAGAGCCCCATGTGCCGGGCGCCTTTGGGAGATAGCCGGAATAAAAACCGGTTGCTATGAGAATTATCAATGTATGCATTACTGTCTTAGCAAAAGTATCAATTTCACCGAATCTGCTTTTTCATCAGCCGCTTTGTATAGCTTACTATCACGAAGCGGCCTCTTCCTCGCATCTCCGTCAAACGTGATACTTTTATAAAATATTACTTTGTTAAAAGTTTTTTTATAACAGGTCCTTAGTTTATTTATTGCAGAGAACCCAGCTCAAGAATCCCGACCGAGGCTTAGCCCTTTAAATTTTGCCAATTGAACCGTGGGCATTCAGCCTTTTTGGTCAAATTGTCCCGGAGAGCAATGATTCACCTCGGCATATACGTCTTTCAGGGGAACCTTATTCTCCAGAGCAACCCGGCGGCATTCATCATATTCGGGGTAGAGGACATAGCCGGAACCAGTTTTAACACGCTTGACTGCAACCGGGCCCCAGCAGGTGTTCACTGTGGCCGTGTCGCGGGGTAGGGTCATTCTTTTTTCACGCCGAAACCGTATGCCGATGGATGTGGTCTCCGCAAAAATGCATGTTTTTATTTCCCATGACCTGGCGGGGTCGGTGATCACGCGCAGCAGAAATCCTGGGCGTCCTTTTTTCATGTGAATGGGGACCAGGCTGACATCCAGGGCGCCTGCAGAGAAAAGTTGTTCGCAGAGATGGGGAAAGGGCTCAGGTGACCAATCGTCCAGATTGGTCTCGATCACTTCAACCTCCTGGCTCTCATCTGCTCGCTGCTCAATGCCGAGAACAAGCCGGAACAGGTTTGGCATATCGCCAGGGAGCTTACGGCTGCCGGCCCCGTATCCGGTCCGTTTTATCCTCATGGCAGGAAAATCACCAAAACTGCTGCTCAATGATTTGACAAGGGCAGCTCCCGTAGGAGTAACCAGCTCCTGCTCAATAGCTGATCCGTAAACCGGAACATCTGTTAGAATTTCGCAAACAGCGGGAGCCGGGAGTGGCAGCATACCATGGACGCAGTGCACCCAGCCCCTTGGCATGGGCAGAGGAGAGGCTACAAGTTTTTCAATGCCTAGGGACTCGAGTCCGAGGACTGATCCGACTATATCGATAATAGAATCAAGGCCGCCAATTTCGTGGAAGTGAACGGTATCCGCCCGGCAGCCATGTATCCTGGCTTCAGCCTCTGCGATACAGGAAAAAACCTTGAGCGACTTTTCCTTTACGCTCCCCTGGAGGCTGCTTTTTGCAATCAGGCTCCTGACATTTTTCCAGGTCCGGGCTTGTTCTGTTTTTCCAGCTTCAATTACGATTCTGGTGGCGCTTATACCCTGGTCATACTGTTTGAAGGACTGCAGTGAAAATTGACCCAGGCTGAGTGAGGCAAGTTCAGCCTGAAGATGATCCAGAGGCAGCCCGGCATCGATCAAGGCGCCGAGGAACATATCCCCGCTCACCCCGGAAAAGCAGTCCGCATAAGCTATTTGACCCTGTCCTGTGGTACTCATTCGTTCTGCTCAGTCTCCTCTTCAATCTTTTGTGCACTGCTGTAATGCGTTAGTTTCTCAAGGATCTGCCTGCGGTAAATATAACACGGCAGTGCCACTATGGCAGAGAAAATAAGGAGAAGCAATAATTCAAGATAATTTCTTTCATATACCTGGGCACCTTCAAAGGAAAGTACCAGTGTCCCGGGCATGCGGGCAATAGAAGCGATAAAAATAAATACCTTGAAGGGCATGGTACTCAGTCCCAGCAGGTATGAAAGCGAATCCTTCGGGAATCCGGGAAAAAGGAAAAGGATAAAGGGAATCACAAAATCACCTTTGAAAACCAGGTGATTGAATTTTCGATAGACTTTTGTCCTGGATAAACGGCTTCGAAAGGCATCAGCAAAGAGGTGGCCGATGGCAAAAGCAAAAGCCGAGCCAATGGCCAAGGCAATACTTGAATAAATGAAACTGGACCAGGCACCGAAAAGATATCCTCCCAGAATGCCGGTTGCCTCGCCTGGAACCGGGGCAAAGAGGACCTGGAGTATCTGCAGGATCATGAACATAAGCGGAGCCAGGGAGCCAAAGGAAAGGATGGTCTCCCGGGCCTTGGTGCCGTTTGCCATGATATCCTCCAGGTGAAAAAGAGCCTGGGTCAGCAAACTTTCGCCCCAGACAAAATGAAGTACGAGTCCAAAGAGGACCAGCAGAAGAAATGAGCCCCAGAAAAGGATTCTTGCCTGTTGTCTATTCATCGCCCTAATCGTGTGCCAGGCGGTATTGGATTGCCGCTGATAAAGGCATCAACACTCATGCGCCTGGAGCCTTCGGCCTGGATCTCTCTGACAAGAAGGCAGTCTTTCCCGGTAGTAATCAAAAGGCCGTTCCTCTCTGCCCTGCAAACGGTTCCCGGTTCGACAAAGGCTGCACCACAATGATCCCTGTCAATTACCCGGGGGGAGAATAAACGAAGCCGCTTACCGGATAAAGTTGTATATGTTGTTGGCCATGGATCCAGGCCCCGAATCAGGCAGCTGAGATGTTCAGCTGTGTGAGACCAGTCCACCAGTCCCTTTTCCTTGCACAGCAGAGGGGCATTGCTTGCCTTTGTGTCATCCTGTTTTGTAGGTTTCAGCTTGTCGGCGCGGAGAAGATCAAGCGCTTTGCCAAGGGATTTTCCTCCGAGTTCGGCCAGTTTGATTGACAAGCTCCCGGCAGAATCATCTGGTGCAATTGCAATTTTCTCCTGCAGGAGAATATCGCCGGTATCGACCCCCTCGTCCATCTGCATGATCGTCACGCCGGTTTCTTTCTCACCGTTGATCAGAGCCCATTGTATCGGGGCCGCGCCCCTGTACTTGGGCAGGAGAGATCCATGAACGTTTATGGTCCCCAGGGGCGGAAGATTTATTATGCTTTCGGGAAGAATTTTACCATAGGCGGTCAGGACAATAATATCTGGCGCAAAATATCGCAGTTCGGAAAGAAACGTCGCCCCTTTTACAATATCTGGCTGCAGGACTGGAATTGAGGCCTCAAGGGCTAGCTCTTTTACCGGTGGCGACATGATCCTCCTGCCCCTGCCCTTGGGCCGGTCAGGCTGGGTTACCACACAAACAACATTTTCGCCTCTGTCAAGAAGAACCTGCAGAGAAGGCACTGCAAATTCGGGAGTGCCCATAAAAACAATGCGGTTAATGGCAACCATATCAGGGTGATTCATCCTCCTGATCCTGCAGCATTTTCTTGAGGCGTCTCTTGTATAATGAGCGTTTCAAAGGGCTCAGGTGGTCAATAAAGAGGGTGCCGTTCAAATGGTCCAGCTCATGTTGAATAACCCGGGCGAAGAATTCTTCAGCAGGAAACTCCCATGTTTTCCCCTCAAGATCCTGGGCCCGTACTAGCAGCTTACTGTAGCGCTCAACTTTTGCGGTTAAATCCAGGACGCTGAGGCAGCCCTCCTCATCAACCTGACAGCCTTCCTTTTCAATAATTTCAGGATTGACCAGCACCAGGTGTTTTTTCTCCTCTTTGGAGCCGGAGACATCTATAACCGCAACACGGAGGCATACGCCTATCTGGTTGGCGGCTAAACCGGCCCCAGGAGCGGCATACATGGTCTCGGCAAGGTCCGCTGCAAGTTGCCTTAGTGAATCATCAAAACGGGTTACCGGTTCTACCTTCTGTCGCAGGACCGGGTTCGGGTATGTGAGGATCTTTTTTATAGCCATTGAAAACTCGAAAAATTGTCAAATGCTCAAATTAATTTTTAAACAATAATAATTAATAAAGTCATATTCCATGAAAAAGGAAAATAAAAGACAGATTTCCTGTTTAAAAGATATTTGGAAGAGTGTGTTATGGAGTTGCCGGCCTCTGGGGATAATGTTCGGTTATCCGTCATTCATTGAGTTCAGCATCCAAATGGAGTAAGGTGACCTTTCCGGCAAAAAGCCTGTTTATGAAATAAATTGCACGCAATGGAATCAAACAAGAATAAAAAGTTCGCCGAAGGTATCCACCGTTTAAAACAACCAATCCTGCCCTTGGTTAAAATGGTTGAGTTTCTCTATCTCACCGGGCCCTGCAAAACACTGCAGGAGATCCTTGGCAGGCTGACGCAGCCTGTTGCCCTGGAGGGTCTTCACTATGAAAACCCTCAACAGGCACTGCAGTCTTATGAAAAGATTATCCGGGAATTTGAAGTACTGAAAGGTGAGAGAAAACTCTCAGCAAGCCTTCCCTTCATAGTCAATGAAAAGCAGGTACCTCTTGCAAGGCGTCAGTCTCTTGAATGTTGGATCAGGCAGCAGATACTCGACCAGGAGCTTGAAGAAATAAACAGCACGCTCTGCGGTCCCTGCGGATGTGTACTCTGTTGCACCGGGCCCAACAGCGAGTTTGACACATTATCCGGATTCAGGGGGAAAATGAAGCAGGAGTATTTTGAAATACCCCTTGCTGACAACGAAGTTGATCTCTTTATACTTGCCCGGATCGACAGCGAGGAAAGCCGTGCGCACACAGCAAAATACAGTCCCACGCTCCAGGTGAGCCAAGTTGTGTTCTATAAGCACGAAATGGCCCTGTATCACTGGCAGAATGGCTGGAGTCTCATACTTCCGAAGGGGGCTGCCTGCCCCCAGCTTGAGACAGATATCAAAAGGTGCAAGGTTTACGCCAAACGGCCGGCAGTCTGCCGCAAACCACAGATTTTCCCCTATCTCCTTGAAAAGACGAATGATCTTGCGAAACGAAATGACGGAGTGGAAATACCGGTTTACATGGCCCGTAATAAAGTGCTGGCGGTTTGGGATTGCCCGTATGTGCGAGAGCTTCAGGATGAGATTGGCTTCTATGCAGAGATGAGCGGTTTGGAGCCCATATTTAAAAGAAGCAAAACATGATGGCTTTGAAAAAAGGACATATGCCTTGTTGCGCTGCTTTTTCCTCATTGCGGCCCAAGTTTTGTAGCCTCATTCCTCAAAACCCGGAGTCTCGCGGCGCTCGCTTACTTGGGTTCTTCGTATCTGGAGCTTTTTTCTTTGCCATCTATTATTATTTATGCGTTGTTATTGATAAAAAACACAATCAGTGAACGTTTATGCCCTGCAAGGGTGCTTACCTGCCGCGGAATTAGCCCCCTTGACAACAAGACATAAACGAGCGAATTTGATGAGGTTATGTACCTTACGCCAGGAGGTTGCGCGCCGCAGATTATGCTCAGAATGTGCAAGCGGCTGGGGGCTTCAATCAGACCTGATAAAGGCGTAGTTATTTAAGTATATGATGTATCTCTTTATCATATTTTCCTACCTGGTCGGCTCAATTCCGACAGGTCTTATTTTGTCACGGGCAACCGGTGTTGATATCCGCAAGTCCGGCAGCGGCAATATCGGTGCCACCAATGTCACCCGCCTGCTCGGCAAAAAACTGGGAGTGCTCACGCTTGTTGGCGATGTTTTGAAGGCAGTCGTGCCCATGCTGGGCACCTACTGGTATTTGGTGCATTCGGGGATACAGGTCTCTGCCGAAGAGCTTGATATTGCTGTTACATTATGCGGTGGCGCCGCCTTCCTGGGACACCTGTTCCCGTTCTATTTGAAATTCAAAGGCGGCAAGGGGGTGGCAACAGCCCTGGGGGTTTTCATCGTGCTTGAGCCCATGGCAGCTTTAATCAGCCTTTGCCTTTTTACGGCTGTGGTTTTCCTCTCCGGTTTTGTTTCAGTGGGGTCCCTCGTAGTTTCGGCACTGATGACCCTGTGGATCTGGCTGCTTGGAGGGTCGCCCAACCATGTTTTTCTGGCATTTTTCATAGCTGCCCTCATCTGGATTAAGCACCTGGATAATATTACCAGGCTGCTGGCAGGAACAGAGAAAAGCTGGAAAAACAAAAAAGACCAGGAAAAATGACCCGGAAAGAATGGACACAAATAAAGGCTGCCGCTGCATTGCTTGGCTTGGGACAGCGGGCAACCCTTGCAGAGATCAAGAAGGTTTACCGGCGTATGTCAAAGAAGTATCACCCGGATGTGCAAAAACAAACCGGGAAGAATGCCGGAAAGGTTACGATGCATGAACTTACCGAGGCTTACAAGATATTACTCGATTACTGTGCCGGGTATCGTTTCCCTCTGGAACCTGGGGAGAATGAGCCATTAGAGGGTGAGGACTGGTGGTTTGAGCGTTTCGGCCAGGACCACCTGTGGGGTAAAGGGGATGACCGGAAGTAGCAGTATTTACGAGGAATGCAGGTGGCGTAATGATAAACTATGACATGCTGTTTGAAGACAGGCATGAAGACTACAAGGTAATCCTGCAGGAACTTCGTGAAGGCAATGCCCAACTGATAGATATACGGGAACGCAATGAATGGGAGCAACTCCACTTCAAGTGTGCCATACATATTCCCCTTTCCGACCTTGCCAGGGGCATAGGTGTGGAAACCTTGAAAGAAATAAAAAGATCCGACAAAATAATCTACATACACTGCCGAAGCGGCAATAGAGCCAGAAAGGCGCAGGAGATCCTGGCGCAGCACGGCTGCAGAGAAATCCATATCATACCGATTTCAATGATGAAAATGATAGACGAGGGATTTAGGCCAACCATTTGAACGTATACCTGAACGAACAGAAGGCAAAAGAGGCCTTATTCCTGCAACGGCTCCTTATCGGTACCGCTTTCTTGATTTTCCCCTTGTCCACCACGGCATTCCGATCCTCCTGGCCATAAAACATTTCCCGGATGACTCACTCCAACGAGAGTGAAACCAGCTGCTTCCCCAGTTTTACGGTTTCCAGCGCGGGCGCTGCCGGTTAATGCCTTTCGCAGGACAACTGTTGGATTGGCAAGAGGTTTTCTGGTATGCATAGAAGAGCTCTCAGCAACAATGTTGCTTTACTCATTAATTTTATAAGGATAATAAAAGTTCACCGTTTATGTCCGTGTTGAAAGCATTCCTTCTGGTTGCAGGTCGCGGTGAAAGACTGCAACCCTTAACGGATCGAACCCCCAAGTGCCTGTTGCCGATTCAAGGGACTCCGCTGCTGCAGATATGGCTTGAACACCTGGATCGCTCCAGAGTTGATGAAGTGTTGATCAATACCCATTGGCTGCATGAACAGGTTCATCATTTTGTCAAGCAGTGGTCAGCAGGTCATCAACGTATGAAAGTTAGCCTTTTTCATGAACCAGCCCTGCTGGGAAGTGCGGGAACTATTCTGGCTAACCGGCAATGGGTTGGTGCAGATCCGTTTTTTATTATCTATGGTGATAACCTTACCTGGTTAGATCTGCAGAAAATGCTTGATTTTCACTTAAAAAATCAACAACCACTCACCATCAGGATCTACAGGGGGGCTGACCCGGGACGTGCCGGTATCGTCTGTCTGAATGAAAATGGTATAGTCATTGATTTTGAGGAAAAACCGCGAAAACCCAAGTCTGACCTGGGAGCAGGCGGTATATATATTGCCGATAGAAGAATTTTCGATTTTTTCCCAAACCCTGAGCAAAGACCGGTAAAAGGGGTATTTGACCTGAGCTATCATGTTCTGCCCCGTATGGCTGGAAATATGCAAGCATATGCCAGCGGAGAGTTTTCGCTTGATATCGGGTGTCCTGTAACATATCAGAAGGCTCAGGAAATATGGGCTGAAAAGATGGTTGCTGACAGTTGAACCCATGCATGGGTTTTGCCTTCCACCTTAAAATGATTATCATAATTATCTAGATATGAATTATAATACGCATCGCAAAAATCAGGATGCAGAAACGTATATCGTTTATAATTATTGTGTTATATCAATTGGCGCTATTCAAGTTATTGCTTTTATATAGACATTATTAATTGTCGATCTCGCAAAAAGAAACGAGATGGACACGTATTCATCCGGAACTTGTTGAATTTCAGAGTGGCGCTATATCTGTTTGGGCTTTGATATAGACATTATTAATTGGTTGTCCGGCCATAGCAAAAAGGGTATGAATAGGACAGTTTCAGGAGCCTGCCGGATAAACATTTTTTAGGGAATAATGTAAACAAATTTTAATATATAGGAAGTTTGATACGATGCTGAGCCGTTTCAATACCATTCTTGCCAGTGTAATTTTTATTTTTCTCACAGGCCCCTTCGCCAATGGAGCAGATTATGTTGACCGGGTCGTGGCGGTTGTCAACGATGATGTCATAACCCTTTCCGAGGTGGAAAAGGCAGGCAGGAATTTTTTTGCCCGTATCAGGTCCCAGGCTCCTGCAGATGAACTGGAAATGACGTTGGAAAAGGGCAGAAAGGAAGTCCTGAACACTCTTATAGATAAAATGATCGCAAAACAGAAGGCCGGGGAATTGTCAATTACTGTTGATGAATCCGAGATTGACAGCGCGATCGAACAGATACTTGCCAAAAATAATGCGACTCTCCAGGATTTCAGAAAGGAACTGGCCATGATGAACTTATCAGAGCAGGATTACCGTGACGACCTTCGCGATCAGATTCTGCAGTCCAAGTTGATCGGTTACCAGGTGCGGTCCCGAATTGTCGTTATTGAAGATGATATTAAAGAATACTACCAGAAAGAATTCACCGAGGAAAAAGGGGAGAACGGGTATAATATCCTGCAGATGGGCTTTAGCTGGAATACAGAAAATCCGGGGGCGTCCGGTACGAAAGAAGAGGCCCTAAAAACAGCAGAAGAGATCAGGGCACGGGTGCTGGCCGGAGAGAGTTTCACGGAACTTGCAAAGTCATATTCCAACCTGCCGTCTGCAGCTGATGGGGGCTCTATCGGACTCATTAAGAAGGATGACATGGCAGCCTATATGAGGGAAACTGTCCTGGCAATTCATCCGGGTGAAATAAGCCCGATTGTTGAAACAGATAACGCTTTTCAGTTTTTTAAGCTGCTTTCGGTACGTGATGGAGACCTGGTTGTCAAGGCGCCATATGAATCTGTCAAGGACGAGATCAGGGACATGCTCTATCGCCAGAAGATGGAGGAGCAGTATGCTGAATGGGTGAAAAGCCTTAGAGAACAGGCTTATATTGAAGTAATATTGTAATGTGAAAAGAGAAGGAGACCCTGTATCGGTCCTGAAAAGCATCTTTACAATAGAAGTGTCCACCCTGGCCCTGAACAGCATAATGGGCAGTTGCGTTTATTGGATTCTGTCGGGCCATATTTAAGGGCAAAACGGTTAAGTCGCAATATAGAGCTGGAAGAGGTATCTGAAGCAACCGGTATTTCTCAAGAGGTTCTCCGCACCCTTGAAAAGGAGGAAAAAGAGTATTTTCCTGCTGAAGTGTATGTTATGGGGTTCTACAAAAAATATGCCACATATCTTGATTTAGACCCCGAGGAAATACTTGCAGCTTACCAGAAGCACTCACACAGACCAAGAAAGACTTGGCGCAGGGTTAACTTTAATACATTAGTAAAGCTGAAAGGCCAGGAGGCAAATCTGTTTGTCGAAATTGCACGGAAATTGTTTAAGCCCGGTGCCATAATTCTTTTGGGTATTCTGCTCTACTGGCTTTATAGAAATACCTGACAGCCCTCAAACCATCCGGCTTTTATTAGCGTGTTCCCCATTCTTTTGTCTTTTGTCCCCGCCCTCCTCTGGTCAGACCGGTATGTTAGCGAAAGAGTCCGGCCAACTTTTATCGAGAGCCGAGCAATGACTATGAAGAAAATGACAGCTGTAGTTCTCAGGGTGAGCGACCATGGCGAGTCAGATAAAATTGTCACCTTTTACAGCAGGGAGGCAGGCAAGATTGCTGGCATTGCAAAGGGAGCCAAAAAAAGCAAGAAGCGATTCAGTAATAAGCTTGAGATCTTTTCATTACTGGAGGTTCTCTATGATGATCGGGCTCAGACAGGATTAGTCAGGATCAGCGAAGCTGAGCTTGTAACCTCCTTTCTCAGCCTGCGTGAAGACTATGATCGCTATATTGGAGCGGTGCTCGCCTGTGAACTCATCTATTACTGGTCAAGGGATTACGATGCTGACAGAAATATCTTCAACCTTCTCATCTGGGCTCTTCAGGGTATTGACAATGGAAGGCCCTCCCGTCTGGTCCATATTTTTTTCCAGGTAAAACTGTATACTCTCCTGGGGTACAGGCTTCACCTCGGAAGCTGTATAAAATGCAGGACTTCGGAGCAGAAAGATGCTCCCTACGCATTCCATCCAGGACGTAACGGCCTGCTCTGCAGGGAGTGCAGTCCGCATTTCATGCCACGGGACATGGTTCCTCTTGCCATAAATACAATCAAATTGCTGCAGCATGCCCAGGACCTGCCCATGGAGAAACTGGACCGGTTACGCTTTTCCGCTGCTTCAGTCCATGAGGCGCTCCAGTTATTCAAGGTTTACGGGCAATATCTTTTACAGCGTGAGATTGCAGCCTGGAATTTTCTTCTGGAAGAAGAATCGCGTTCGGCAAGGATCAATCAAGATAAATAATTTCCCCACTGTGCTGGACAATTCTTGAGGAGTCATCCATTTCCAGAATCAGACCGCCTGAATTGTCCAGACCCACAACTCTAGCTTCAAATTGAGGATGTTTCTGGACATCAAAACCAAAAAGGACCCTCTTATTGAAAATATCTGTCAGACTTCTATAGCGTTGCAAAAGCAGATGTTCATTTACAGGAATGTTCTGGGGCCCGGATTCTTGCCTTATGGCAATACCGCCATATTCTTCAAGATTTCTGGCTTCCTCGTAGTAGAGCAGGCCAAAATTCCAGCGGAGCTTTGCCAGCAGCCTTGCTGCCAGTTCTGATATGCGGACTTCCCTGTTGAGGCAGGATTTTATTGACGCTGCTTTTTCAGAGAGTTCGGGAGGGAACAGGTCATTATTTACATTGATGCCAATGCCTAGCAGAACATATTCCTCTCCAGAACAATGGCCAGTGAATGTTTCTGTAAGGATGCCCGCAATTTTCCTGCTGTCGACGAGGACATCGTTTACCCATTTCAGGTGCGCCGTCATACCGTAATGCCGTAAAACTTCACAGCAGGAGACACCAGCAGCCATAGGGACCAGAAGGCTGCTCTCCGGCAGCAGTGTGTTGACCATAACAAGGGTCATCCAGAGCCCGCCCTTGGGGGCATGCCAGGATCGTTTAAACCGTCCCTTGCTCTGTGCCATTTCATCGGCCAGGATGACCATGCCACTATGAAATGAGCGGTTTTTTTCTTCAGCATCATGGATCAACCAGCGGGCTCGGTCCATTCCCCTGGGGATATGGGGATAGTGCTCGATGGCCGATCCAACTACAGCGCCATAGCGCAGGGTGGTTTTTACGGTATCAGGCGCAAATGTCTTTGAGCGCAAGGGAATTTCCTCCCCGCGTATGATCTGTTGGATATAATCAGGAGTAAGCAATGTTGAAGTTTTCAGCACAGATTTAAGATTAACCGAGATACTAAAGAAGCTATTTATTCATCTTTTTTTATTCGGAAACGAGGAATATTTTTTTGAAATTGAAAAAATTGTGGCCTTAGTTCCATTCAGCCTTCACATGCGTAATAATCTTCTGGATCAGAGGTAGTTTTTCCTTGGCACATACACCAATAAGGGGTTCCCCCTGGCTGACGCTGACACCTTGTTTGAAATACACGGAATGGATGATTCCTTCTTCGCCATCATAGTAGATGGGAGTATCCCTTTTCATGAGTGACATGGTGATAATTTCTTCACCAGGCTTGATAAAGACCGCTTTTTCCCCCTGCTTTTCAATGCGTGCCTGAATATCCAGCGAAAAGAAGTATTTTGCCTTTTCAGGCGCCCGGAACAGGTAGAGGACATTCTGCAGAATGGACTCGATTATTTCCCTTTTCTTCAGCGGGTGCTTGATGGTCATGAGCTTTTCCCCGGCCTCGACAAAATGTCCCTCGAGTTCTTCCCGCAGGGAGGTAACCACGCCATTCGTATGAGAGTGTATTGGCTTGGGATTGTTTTCTCGGTTGAGGATATACAGCAATGTGCCGGGATGATGGTGCCATTTGCCGCTGGGGCCGTCTACCGTATCTCCTTCATTTACCGTGAATTTCACCCTTCCAGTGTGCGGAGTCAGCACATCCTCATAGTCATAAGGATCGGAACGATACTTATTAATTACTTCCTCAAAATTAATGTCGTCGTACATTATCTTGGATTCACCATAGTTGGATTAGTGCATAACTTCCGGTTTGCTCAACGGTAATAAAGATTTCTTCCGCCCATGGTCAGTAATGCTTTGTAAAGGTTTTTTCTGAATTCCCTGCGATCCCAGATTCCCTGAATATGGCCGCGTTTGAGGGCATTCCGACAATTGTGATAATCTGGCGGTATGTCTTCCCCGGTTGTTTCCCGGATAACCCTGCTGCCGGCAAAACCTACCCTGCTGGAGCGGATGGCAAACTGGTACGGGGAGCAGCCAAGAAAGC
>JGI2160J19893_10000015_pt1 | contig 45717 bp, 36 predicted proteins | sample DeeMarSeWOR28_12_FD_19893 | JGI IMG/M metagenome (IMG submission 19893)
TTCACTTCCTAAGATAAGAAAGCTAGCCAAGCAAAGAGTACTTTCAAGCATAAAATCTAATTCTACTTCATTTGAACTAAGCAGAAATTATGAAGATGAAATAATAGCATATACCCTTGCTTTACTTTATGTTTCTGGAATTGGTGAAAAGAAATTAGCGAAACTTTTTGCAAAATCTGAAGGAGACAAAGTAAATCAATTTCTGAAAAATGAAAAACACCAAGAATTGATTTTTGAAATAGCCGAATCTTTCAACTGGAAGTCTGAGAAAAATGATGATGGTTCAATTTCTATAGCCTTTTCAAAATATTTGGAAAATGCCTCAAGAGGAAGATTAATTCATAATAAAGAATGGAAGCTTGTAAATAGACTGCTTGATAAAGGTAAAGTTCGTTTACCACCTAATACTGTAGCGCGCCTCCTTCAAGAAGAAGTTCATAGTCGCATAGAAGGAAGCATAACTCAAGAATTGATAAATCTTCCAATCGAATTACAAGAGGATATAAATGAATTAAAGATTGAATATAATAAAAGAAAAAAATATTTTGAAAAAATTATTGTTAATGTTAAAGCAAAAGAATCTGAATATCCTCCCTGCATTTCTTCTTTAATTAAACGAGCATCCAATGGTCAGCATCTTTCGCATGTAGAACGATTTACTTTGGTTACCTATTTACTTCATCAAGATATAGAAATAGATTCGATTGTGAAATTATTTTCTAAAGTGAGTGATTTTAATGAAGAGCGTACTAGATATCAGATAGAAAATTTGGCTGGCAAATCTGGAAGTGTAATTGAACCTTATATCACTTATAATTGTGCTACATTGCAAACTCATAATGTATGTCTTAGATCAAACGACCCTATTTGCAATTCAATAAGAAATCCTTTGAAATATCATTTAAAGAAAATCAAAAAGAATAGGGTAAATAAGATAAATAAGAGAAAAGCAAATTAGAATAGTTCTATACGATAATTGTCATAGTTATTGGAGGTCTCTAATTGTTAAATAAAGATAATCTTATGTGGGTTGAGAAATATCGCCCTAAAAAACTCGATGAAATCGTTGGTTTAACACATGTTGTTGAGAGCATTCAGGTTTTTCTTAAAAATCCAAAAACCATGCCTCATCTATTATTAGCAGGAATTCCTGGAACTGGAAAAACCACAGTTGCACTATGTATTGCCCGTGAGCTTTTTGGAGATAACTGGAAAACCTTCACTCTAGAACTAAATGCTTCGGATGAGAGAGGAATAAATACAGTTCGTGAACGAATTAAAGATTTTTCACGATACAGTCGAGCAAGCTTTGGGAATATACCTTTTGCGCTAATTATATTAGATGAAAGCGATCAGATGACTCGCCCTGCTCAAACAGCTCTTAGAAGAATAATGGAAACAAGTTCAAGGACTAGCAGATTCATTTTAATTTGTAATTATTCCAATAAAATTATTGAACCCATTCAAAGTAGATGTGCAATATTTCGTTTTTCTAAGCTTGAAAAAAAAGCAATGATTAATCATATAAAGAATATTGCACAAAAAGAAAAGATCCAATTAACTTCAGAAGTAGCTGAAAAAATAATCGAATATTCAGAAGGAGATCTAAGATATGCTATTAACTCTTTACAAACGGCAGCAGCTTATGGTGAAGGTGAAATAACAGAACAAACCGTACTCAAAGTAATTGGAGAAGCTAATCCAAAACAGGTTCAACTAATTCTTACTAAGGCATTAAATGGCAATTTTATTGAAGCTAGAAAATTGATGTATGATCTTATTGGTCAATATGGTTTTTCTGGATCAGAGATTGTACGTCAGATACAAAGAGAATTAATTAAAGTTTCGTATCTATCTAATATTGAAAAAGCAGAATTAACAAATATTATTGGAGAATATGATTTTCGTTTAACCCAAGGAGCCAATAGCGATATTCAGCTAAGTGCACTCCTAGCTCAATTTTCAAAATATAAGAAATAATAAGGTAAAAATGTTTGAGTATTGAAAATAATTGGACTGAAAAATATCGACCAAAAAAAATTTCTGATATTATAGGCAACAAAGAAGCAAAAATTGCTTTCACTACTTGGCTTAAAGATAAAAAAAGAAGAAAAAAAGCTGTTTTGCTATATGGTTCGGCTGGAGTGGGAAAAACCTCATTAGCAACTGCCGTTGCAAATCAATTTGGATATTCAATAATAGAAATGAATGCTAGTGATACTAGGACAAAAAAAACTATAAACAAAATTGGACAGCCTACTACTTCATATATTTCTCTTGATTGCTTCACCTCTAAAAATAAAGGAAATCTTTTGTTTCTAGATGAAGTTGATGGAGTTTTTGGCCAACAAGACCGTGGGGGTATACCCGCAATTATAAAAATCGTTAATGAATCTCTTATTCCTGTTATTATGGCTGCTAATGATCCTGATCTTAAAAAAATCAGACCACTAAAAAAAGTCTGCAAATTAATTCGCTTTCACAAGATTCGTCCACCATTAATAATTAAATTATTGCAAGAAATATGCAAAAATGAAAATATACTAGCTGAATTCGAAGCATTGGAAAAAATTGCGCTAAATAGTCAAGGAGACGTTCGATCAGCGATAAATGATTTACAAACTGTAGCTAAAATAAGGGGCATTATTCATCTTAAAGATACAATGATTCTTACTAGCAGAGCTAAAGATATTAATCTGTTTGATACTCTTAAAGGAATTTTTTCAGCTAAATCACCTGAAGAAGCGACTAGAATTTTAAATTATTCAAGTGTAAATTTTGATGATTTTATTCTTTCAATAAGTGATAATCTCCCCCATAGATATACTCAATTGAATGATCTAGCTACTGCTTATGATTTACTTTCTCAAGCAGATATGTTTCGGGGCAGAATAGGGACCGAAAATTGGATCCTTTTAAAATATTTCTTCAATCTTATGGCTCAAGCAAGCACGATTTCTCCAGAATCTTTTAGACCTTTCGATCTTGAGTATCCACCACTAAGAATAATAAAGCTTTTTTGGACTAAATCTCAAAGAGTAAAAATTGATTCAATTTCCCAGAAAATTGCTCACACTCTCCATCTTTCAAAAATCAGTGCAATAAATGAGGTTCTTCCGTTCATAAAAATTCTATTAGAAAAAAAGAGGGATGATTCTACTATTACCTGTTTTAATTTTGATTCAGATGAAATAGATTATATAATTAGAATGAAAAAACTTTAATGGAAAATTAAATATGGTAATATTAAATTAAAACTCTTTTTCGCTTCCTATTGTTGAAAAAAGTCAATTTATAAATTTGCTTAGACTAGGATTAGAATATGATAAAGCAAAAAAAACTTACAAAATTTGTAACTATAACAACATACACAAACTTATTGACACATTATCAAGTATTCTTAACGAAAAGCGTATTTCCTTTCTTCAAACATGTTTAGTTTGCAACATAAATTTTCCATGTTCTGAATGTAATTATATAAAAATCTGCAGCACAAAGGATCTTCCATTTGAATGTATATGCCCTCCCTGTCTTACTAAGAAAACAGAATAAATTAAATAAAATATTATCAAGAATAAAAGCTAAAAAATAAAACTTTACTTTATGTTCATAGAACTAACAAGCATTTCAATACAATTTTACTATAGTATTTTGATTAAAAAAACATTAATTGTTCTACCTGAATCTTAATCTTTGGCATATTTAGGTTCTTTAAGTGAAGTAATCCAAAGAAATTCAAAATAGTCTTTTGCTAAGGAAATTAAACTTCTATTATCTGTCCATAATGCAGGAGAATCAGAAAGCCCTGCTTTGGGATTTTCAATAATAAATACTTCTTTTTGATCATAAATTCCTGTTGCAGTGCTTATTGGTGAAAGCAGAAATCTTACTTCGCAGGTAGCTTGCCTTTGGCAAATATTCACATTTGAGTAGGAGTAGGTTTTGTCTGGAGGAATTTCTAGAATAATTCTCCATTTCACTTTTTTTTTCCATGATCTTTCAAGTTTTTCAAAAAAAACGTCAAATCCTCGATTAAATCTTAATAGGGATACAACCAAATCTATAGTGTTATTAGCTCTATCTATTGCTTCTTCAATATTGATAGGTGTTCTTTTGCTTGGTATTAAAATGAATTTATTTGGTTCATTTTGTATTTCTTTTTTGGTTTTGTTTTCTAATTTATATGTGAGTTTAATTGCTTTTTTAATTATCTCTCTTGTTTTTTTCTCCTTCTTTTTCATTAAGTGAGTCATTGCTTGATTTATTGGAGCAGCTTTGTATTTGCTTGGATTGCTTATTATTTTTTCAATTAAACTTAGTTCTTTTAGCTCTGTCATGATGCGATAAAGATCAGTTCGAGAAATTCCAGATACTTTTGATATATCCTTTATTGTAAGGNCATTTGAAGAAACTAGACTCAAATAAGTTTTAGCTTGAACAAGTGTTAAACCCACATCCATTAAAATTCTTATGCTTTATCAAAACAGCTTCACGGATGATTTCACTGTCAAAGTAGCTTCAAATTCTGAAGATATTACTGGCTTGCTTGAAATTGGATTTGAATACATATTTACTAAGGATAATTTGGCTTACTTTAAAAAACGTAAATAAAAGTTGATGGATGCAATAAAAAACTAGGGTATGATTTCACAGCCATTATATTTGATATATTCAAAATCTGATAATTTGATTTTTCTAGATTTAATCATATGTTGAATCCTAGGTATTTCCTTTTTTATTGCTTTAATTAATTCTCTAACATTAATGCATACTTGTTCATATGATTTTTTACTCCATCTTTTTGTAATATTTGCATACAAACAACGGCCCCCACACAAATCTATAGTGTCACAATCAACACAGGGAGGTAATTTGATATGAATTTTTTTTAATTTTAACGGATTTGAATTTCTTATGTTCCCTAAATAATATTTTTTCATTCCCCACATTGTAGGGCAGGGTATTATTTGTCCATCTGTTTGAATAGTATAGTTTATCCAACCCCCTCCACAACGAAGAAAACTTTTCTTTTCACCAAACAAAAGAGAATTCGCGATTCCTAAAAACGGATAAATTTTAAGAACTTCATATTCAGAACCCATATGCTCTATCCAATATTCTACTAACTTTTTTATTCCAGGTATGTAACTGTTTTTGCTCCAGCTGATAAAATTTCTTCTTTTATAGTCAGAACCCCAGAATCCTGCATTTAATTGCCAATGCACAGAAGAAAATCTAAGATCGTCATTTTCTAAAAGCCATTTCACTTGTTTGTGGATATCGGTTTTTTCCATAACTGTCATCCGGGCAATTAACTCACCATTAAACTTATTTCTCTTTATAACCTTCAGATTGTTTATGATTTTTTCATAGGTGTCTTTGCCTCTATAATAATTAGTTATGTCTTCATTGCCATCCATAGAGATTAAAATAGTATGGAAACGATTTACATAAATTGGACTTAATCTATCAAGCAACAGTCCATTAGTTTGGATCATAAAAAATCTTGCAATTACTCGATCCATTATCTTCCTTAAATCTTGTTGTTTCAATAAAGGTTCTCCACCATAAAAGGTAAGAACACAGTTTGGATCTTTACTACAAAATTCATTCAAAACATCATAATTGTAATTAATGGTTTTAGGTAAAGAATAATCGATATCACTAGCATTAAAATCCTCTTCAAAATCTTCTATGGCCTCTCCGAAACAATATTTACATTCAAGATTGCATTCTGTTGTTAACATTATATGGAAGAACATTTTAATTTCTTAAAATGAAGTCCTATTATTAAGAATATTTTTCTCTTATCTTTTGGGCTTTAACTACGTAATTTTTTAGTTCTCTTTCCCTTATTTTCTTTTCAGGCAAAGTTTCAGGGGCATACACCAAGGGTAATATAGCCAAAAAAAGGAAAAAACTTGCGAAAGTAAAAGCTATACTTGGATCATCAATATACGGTACAATTGGGTTGATTAATACATATAGAAAATTTGCTAGAAGATAGGGTAATCCTCCTAATACATAGTATTTTTCCTTTATATGATATTGACCTAAATCACCCCATAAAGACATAAAGAAAACTGAAAAAAGCAATCCCCAGGATATGCCATCGAGTATCGCATATGAATATAAGGTTATATTTGAAGCTGAAAAGACACTTAAAGCAGCATATTCTAAACCCAGCATAATAAACCCCGCGATAACTACTTTTTTTCTTCCAACAATGTCAGCCAAATAGCCCCCAATAACTGCGAAAACACCAACAAAAAACCAAGTTACTAATTGCATTAAAAGGAACTCTGACCCAAATAATTCTTGTACGATTGGTGTTTCTGCAAAGTTTATAATTGTGAACATAATCCATGGAAACAAATAAAGTAATATCTTTCTGTCAGTTAACAATTCTAAATAGCTAGGTGCTTTTTGGACATCAATCTCTTGTCTATTTTTATTTAGTGATTTAAAACCAACCCACCCAAAAAAACGCCAAATTGTTAATAAAGTAACCATTTGTAACATATCAAAATTCATATATAGAGCTGCAAAACCTAACACGCAAATTCCTACCAAACTCCAGATTATGCCCCCAGTAAAACCTCTGTTTTCTATTTTGGTATTTTCTGCAAAGAAACTTAGGTAAGAAGGAAATCCGGCTCCAACAGATATACCCAATATAACCACAATTATTGTATTGATTAAAAAATTGGAAGGAGAGAAAATGAAAAGCGTAGCTGTAGAGATTGATCCTAATATAATCCAAGCTTCTATAGCTTTAATTCTAACTTTAGGAAAAAGCTTAGCGCCAATTAAAGCTGAAATCGATACACTTATAAAAAAAGCTGAATAAAGAATCAACTCATTTTGAGTTATTTTTTCAGTTATTATATCACCAAGTACTATGTAAGTGAAAATAAACCATACAAAACTGTTGAACACTAGGAAAATCGAAGATCCTGAATTTTTCCAAGAAATTTTATTTCTACTTAACTCTAGTTTTTTCATTAAGTCATTCAGAAATTAGTTTTTTCTCTGAAGATAAAACATTTCTTAATCACTACTAAATATTCTGATTATCAAAAGAATTAAGCTGAGCTTTTTACTTTTATTTACAGATCCTCCAACATAAAAGACAGAAGCAATTGTATATTTTTTCGAGTATCAGAATCTTGCAATTCTTCAGCTAATTTTAATCCTTTATTAATTAGCTCACTCATTTTTTCTTTGAGTAATACAACAGGTTTAGACTCAAGCGTCATGTCAACAAGTTTGTCAACATCTTGATCATTCATATTAGGCTTGGCTATGATTTTCTCTGCTCTCTTTTTAATTTCAAGATTTTGCATTGCAAAAATCAAAGGCAAAGGAAGATCACCAACTGATAAACGAGAATTTAGTTCTTCAATATCAAAAACATCAATAAGATCATCTCGCAAGATAGCTAGGATTCCTAAAATTCTGCCAATTTTTGCTAGAATTTTTATCTCTTTTTCTTTTCCCCCTGCAAATAGAGCACCTAAGTACATGTCTGCTTCAACAGAAGCGCCTTTCAATTCAGTAATTCTCAAATAATTCTTTGGAGTAAATTTTTTTTTCTCTTTCATTCCTACTTCCATAGCATGTGCATTTCCTACTTGGAATAATAAATCCTGAATAGAATCTAAAGCATTCTGTCTGTTTTCATCAGAAAGATTTTTTGCAGTATCAGCAAAAAGCTTGAATCCTTTAATTAAAAATGCATTACCCAATAATACTGCCATCTCTAATCCATATTTCCCAAATACTGTAGGTTTTTTTTGTTTCACGAGCGATTGATCTATAACATCATCTTGAATATCAAAAGCTGCTGCCAGCAAAGCAATTGATGCTTGAGCAGCAACAATTTTATCAGAATTTCCACCTACTGCATCACACGCTGCAGAAAATAAACCTGCATGGGTAAAATCATTCCAATTATTCAAATAATATTTAAGAGCATGACGAAGTTTTGGATAAAGAATTTTTTCATTTTTCATAGTTTTTTTTGCAAAATTCAAACCTTTCTTGCTTCTTCTCTTCAAATCCGAAACTACTTTTTTTCCAATTTGATGGCTCATATTATACCTTTATTACGCTAATGTTTTAAAAAATGATTGGAATTTCCGGAATAAAATGATTAACTAATAATTAATAATCTCAGATTAATAGTTCACATAATCATTAAAGCAAAACTCTTAATAGCTAAACACTCACTTCAAAAGTTTCATGAGCCATATTAAGCAAATTGAAGAAAAATGGCGAAAGAAATGGGATAAGGCTAAAATCTTTCAAGCAAATCCAAAAAATGGAAAAAAGAAAATTTTTGTCACATTTCCTTATCCCTACATGAATGGTCCTTTACATGTAGGTCACACTTTCACGGCTTCAAGAGTTGATGTTTATGCACGATTTAAACGTATGCAAGGTTATAATGTGCTTTGGCCTTGGGCTTGGCATTGGACTGGTCAACCATTATTGGGTGCGAGTCAGCGTGTGGCTAAAGGAGATAAAGAATACATTCGAGTTTTGCGAGATATAGATGGGGTTCCAGCAGAAGAGCTTAAGAAATTTGTTGATCCCCTTTATATGGCCCAATATTATACAAATGAAGGAAGATTAGTTGCAAAACGAATAGGCTTCTCTATTGATTGGAGAAGAGAATTCACAACTGTGATGCCAGCTTATCAAAAATTTATTGAATGGCAATATAATAATCTGAAAAAAGAAGGTTATGTAACTAAAGGAACTCATCCAGTGGTTTGGTGCCCTAAAGATAATAGTCCTACAGGTGATCATGATAGACAAATTGGTGAAGGGGTTACTCCTGAAGAATATACTTTGATCAAATATCGTCTTGATGATGAACGATTTTTGCCTGCTGCAACATTTAGACCTGAAACCATTTACGGAGTTACTAATATCTGGATAAATCCAGATGCAAAGTATGTAGAGGCTTTAGTTGACAAAGAAATTTGGATAATAAGTAAAGAAGCAGCTATGAAACTTAAAGAGCAAGAAAAAGAAATTCATGTAAGAAGAACTTTTAAAGGTAAAGAAATAATTGGACAAAAGTTCGAGAATCCGCTTTCTAAGAAAAAGTATTTTATTCTTCCAGGTTGGTTTGTGGATTCAAATCAAGGTACTGGTGTAGTCTATAGCGTACCCGCTCATGCACCTTTTGACTGGTTAGCTCTAAAGGATTTACAAGCTAAACCTGAATTCATAAAAAAATACAATCTTAATATTGACCAGATCCAAAAAATCAAGCCAATTTCAATTATTGCTACTGAAGGAGAAAATGCTTACCCAGCAGTGGATATTGTTGAGAAAATGGCTATTATTAACCAGAACGATCCACGAGCAGAGGAAGCCACCAAAATTATTTATAAAAAAGAGTTCCATTCTGGTAAATTGAAAGACAATTGCGGTCCTTATGCAGGAAAATTAGTTAGCGAAGTTAAGGATTTACTTATAAAAGATTTTAAGAAGATCGGTATCGCTGACGTTATGTATGACTTACCCCAATCTGTAGTTTGTCGTTGTCTAACTCCTTGTATTGTAAAAATCTTATCTGAGCAGTGGTTCCTTAACTATTCAAATTTGAACTGGAAAAAGAAGGCAAAAGAAGTTATATCCACAATGAATATTTTTCCAGAATCAGCTAGACCTTGGTTCATTGCTGTTATCGACTGGCTAAAAGAGTGGGCCTGTGCTAGAACTACAGGCTTTGGTACTCCATTACCTTGGGGAAAAGGTTGGATAATAGAAACTCTTAGTGACTCCACTGTCTATATGGCTTTTTATACTATCTACAATCATATAGTAGAAAATAGAATTAATCCAAAAAACCTTACTCCAGAAATATTTAATTATATATTTTATGGAAAGGGAAGCTCATATAATCTCTCTAAACAATCCCAAATTAAAGAATCGCTACTAAGAAAGATGCGAGATGAATTTTTATATTGGTATCCTTTTGATCTTCGAATATCAGCAAAAGAATTAGTCCCAAACCATCTAACTTTTTGTGTATTTCACCACGCAGCCTTATTCCCTCCTGAACATTGGCCACGCGGAATTGGGGTTAATGGAATGCTAATGATTGAAGGAAAACAAATGCATAAGTCAAAAGGAAATTTTGTCACAATGAAAAATGCAGTCGATACTTACGGTGCTGATGCAACAAGATGTGCTCTACTTATCGGGGCAGAAGCAATGGATGATCCTGATTGGCGAAACGAAAATGCTAAAACTCTCAAAGAAAAAATTGAAAATCTAAGCAAATTTATAATAAATTTAATTGATGCCCCAAACCAAAATCAAAATGGACATTTAGAGAGATGGCTAAATAGCAAAATTCAATCGCGTATTACCCAGGTTACAGAAAACCTTGAAAATCTTAAAACAAGAACATCATTAGAAATTGCTCTATATGAGACTTGGAACGATTTTCGTTGGTACATTAATAGAAAACAAAATAAAAACACAATTTCACTCTCATCTGCTTTAGCAATTTGGATTAGATTACTTGCGCCTTTTGCACCCTATATTTCTGAGGAACTTTGGAGTTACTTAAGGAAAGATAATTTTGTTTCAATAGCCAACTGGCCCAAATCAGATATTGACAAAATAAATCTTGAGGCTGAAGAAAAAGAGAATATCATATTTGATTTAGTAGATGATACATTTAACATTCTTAAAGCTACAAAAATTTCACCTAAAAAAATATATTATTACTGTGCTGCTGAATGGAAAAGAGAAATTTATCAAAGACTATTGAAGGAAACTGTAAAGGGCCAAATTGCTTTTAAAGATGTTATGAAAGAATTAGCTAAAGATCCTTCTTTAAGGAAAAAAATGAATTTAGTGGTCTCTTATGTTCAAAGAACTCTTAAAATTTTAAATAAATACCCTATAGATCGAAAGAAACGGCTGTTTAAAACTAATATTTTAGATGAAAAAGATTTTATTGAATCAGCAAAAGATTTCTTTGAGAACCGTTATAAAACTAAGATATATGTGTATTCAGAAGATGACTCTGAAAAATATGATCCTAAACAAAGAGCTAAATTAGCTATTCCAGGTCAACCAGCGATATTTATTGAGTAAACTAGAAGCAACAATTATATGCTCATGAGTTGTTTTTAATTCGTGAAATTTCGCCGATATTCTATTAAATCAAGAGAATCCAAACGATTACTTTTTGATATATCAAAAAGATTTGCTTTTGATCTGCAATCTTTTTTTACCAAGAAATCAAAGATTGAGTTTATAGAAATAGATAATGGAAATCTTATTCTTATTGAAGGAAAACCACTATTTTTTAAAACATCAAATTTACTGATACCAACTTTGCTATTTACAGAGTTCCATAGTTGTTTACCTAGAATTACAGTTGATATGGGAGCTATTCCTTTTGTATGCAAAGGTGCAAATGTTATGATTCCTGGAATAGTTGGAGTAGATGGTGATTTTAAGGAAGGGGATTTACTTCTAGTTGTTGATGAAAAACATTCAAAAGCTATTGCTATCGCAGAAAGTTTGTTGTTTTCAGATGAGCTTTGCAAAATCAAAAAAGGTGTTGCTGCGAAGAATCTTCATTTTGTGGGTGATAAAATATGGAATTTTGCCACTAAATTGATTGAAAAATAGTTATTTATTAATAACATCCAATAAATCCAATTTTGATTTAATATCAAATATTTTTTTGTGGTTTATTTTTAGAAAATAAAAAAAGTATGGGGATTTGAAAATTAAATTCCTAATATTCCAAATAGATTAAATTGGACTATTAGAGCAGCAAATAATGAAGCAACAAGTGACATTACTGTAATCATCGTGTTAAGGGAAGGTCCTGCTGTATCTTTAAACGGATCTCCAACTGTATCTCCTACAACGGCTGCTTTGTGTGCGTCTGATCCTTTTCCACCGTAAACTCCTGTTTCAATGTATTTTTTAGCATTATCCCATAAACCGCCTGCATTAGACATTAGAAGTGCTAATAATAGTCCTGAGAAAATACTGCCTGCTAGATACCCGCCTAAAGCTTGGTAACCTCCTACAAATCCTACTGCAAGGGTTACTCCAATAGTTAAGGTACTTGCAGGAAGAAGCTCCCTAAGCGCACCAGTAGTTGCAATATCTACACATCTGGCATAATCTGGTTTTACTCCTTCTTTTCCCTCTTTTAATCCAGGGATTTCCTTAAATTGTCTGCGGACCTCTCTGATCATCCTTTCTGCATTTCGTCCAACTCCAAGCATTACCATTGCTGAAAATACTGCTGGCATAGCAATTCCAATAAAAGCTCCAAGAAGAACTTGAGGATCGAGTAAGCTCAAAGATAATAAACCTTCGATAGTTTCTCCAATTGGAAGTTGAATTGCTCCACTATCGATTAATCTTTCTAATGCTTGTCTAACTTCAGCTTGAAAAGTTGCTAAGAGTGCAATCACTGTTAAGCCCGCAGCTCCTATTGCAAAGCCTTTGGTTATTGCTTTTGCTGTATTTCCTGCTGCGTCAAGTTCATCAGTGATACGGATAACTTCTTCTCCTAATCCTGCTTGTTCTGCGATTCCTCTTGAGTTATCAACAATTGGACCATAAGCATCATTAGAAATTATTAGACCAACTATTGAGAGCATTCCTATAGCTGCCATACCTACACCAAATACGGCATATCCTTCTCCTAATGGATTGCATAGGAAGTAGGCGACTGCTGCGGCAATGCCTATGCCAAGCAATGGCGGAAAAACACTTTGTAGACCATATGAAAATCCTGTGATGATATTTGTTGCTGCTCCTGATTTTGAGGCTTCAGCAGTTTTAAGCACTGGTTTTTTGCCTTCTGATGTGAAATAGTCAGAGGTGGTTCCTATTATTATTCCTGCAGATAAACCTACAATTCCTGCTCCCCACAATTGCCATGGGATTTGTAGGTAATAAGTTGCAATTAATGTAAATATGCCAAATAAAATACAGGTTATATAGGTTCCTAAGTTTAGTGCTTTGCCTGGATTTCCTGTTTCACCGATTCTCAAAGCAAAAGCTCCGAGTATAGAAGCAAATATGCCTATCCCTGCAAATACTAATGGTATTTGTATTAGGTCGATTCCAGTTCCAACAGTTCCGCTTATGGCTGTTGCTAGGAGCATTACTGCAACAATGCTTGCAATGTATGAGTCAGCTAAATCTGCACCCATTCCTGCTACATCCCCAACATTATCCCCCACGTTATCTGCAATGACAGCGGGATTTCTTGGATCATCTTCTGGAATTCCCAGTTCAACTTTTCCTACTAGATCTGCGCTTATGTCTGCAGTTTTAGTAAAGATTCCGCCTCCTGCTTTTGCAAATAAAGCTAGTGCGCTTGCTCCAAAACTAAAACCAAGTACAATTCTTGCATTACCTGTAATAAAATAAACAATGCTTATTCCTAGTAGAGAAAAACCAACAACAGCTAATCCCATTACTGCCCCTCCTCGGAAACCTATCGGAAATGCTTTGTTTAATCCTCCTTTTGCAGCATATGCTGCTTTAGCGTTTGCTTTTGTGGCAATATCCATGCCAATATATCCTGCTAAAGCCGAGAACATTGCTCCAAAAAAGTAAGCTAGAGACATGCTTATATTCTCCATAGGATTAGCAGTGCTCCAAATTGGTTCAGGAAGAACAATTCCCATTAATGTTCCAACAATTATAACAAAAATGGCTAGTATGGTATACTCTCTTTTAAGAAAAGCTTTTGATCCTTCTCTGATTGCTTCAGAAATCTCTTTCATTCTTTTTGTTCCGGAATCTTTTTTCTCTACAAAATAGTAGAAATAAAGTCCAGCTAGTATTGAAATTATTGATGCTATCGGCGCTATTAACCATGGTTCGAACATTTTTAATCCTACAATTTTTTTATTTCTGATTTAACTTGCCTCATGTGTATGAACTTGTTTATTAGTTTTTTTAAAGCAAGAAAAGACTTTATACGATTTTTTCACTTAAAAAAATCGATAAAATTCATAATTGCAAATGCAAACTTGTTTATTATCCTTTGTTTTTGTTTTTCTAAATAGGAAAATATTATATCTGTTTTTGCTACATTAGGACAGATAACGCGCTATTATGATGAGGCGAGAAAATACTTTCTCCTCTTTGTCAAATACCTGAGTTTAAGAGTTGGCTGCATTGGATTCGATATGGCATACAAAAACACCTGAACAAATTCGAAAAGAACTAAATGTGGGTTCTGAGGGATTAAACGATCAAGAAGTACAAATAAGATTAGAAAAATATGGATATAATGAACTCGAGGAAAAACATAGAATTAGTCCATTGCAGATTTTTCTAAATCAATTCAAAGATGTTTTTGTTATTATGTTACTTATTGCAATAGCTATAGCTTTTGGAATAGCTTTTGTCAATAATGAATTTCCTGTTGATGCATTAGTTATTGCTATTATTGTTATTTTAAATGCAGTAATTGGGTTTTTCACAGAAAATAGATCTGAAAAAGCAATGGAAGCAATGAAAAAACTCACTGCTCCTAAGGCTCGCGTAATTCGAGGAGGCAAAGAGGTTATTATTTCTGCTAGAAATGTTGTACCAGGAGACATTATCCTTCTTGATGCTGGGGATAGAGTTCCCGCAGATGCTCGTTTAACAGAGGTTGTAGATCTTAAAGCTGATGAAGCTATTCTAACGGGTGAATCAGCTGATATAACCAAAAACTTGAAGATTATTAGTGAAAAATCGCCAATTGCCGATAGAAAAAATTCTGTTTTTATGGCAACGCACCTCACTAGTGGTAGAGGAAAAGCAATAGTAACCTCTACAGGAATGAATACTGAATTTGGTAAAATCGCTGAAATGGTTCAAACCATTGAGGTCGAGGAGAGCCCACTTAAACAAAAATTAGAAAAATTTGCAAAGAAACTTGGAAAATTCATAGTTGTAATTGTTGCAGTAATTTTTGTTCTCGAATTTTTTGAACTCTTTATTTTAGGTACTTCTAAAGGTGAACCAATACATGAACTTCTTCAGGCTTTTGAAACATCAATTGCACTTGCAGTTTCAGCTGTTCCTGAGGGATTACCTGCAGTTGTTACAACATCACTTGCTCTTGGTGCAAGGGAATTAGCAAAGAAGAAGGCAATAATTCGGCGTCTTTCATCTGCTGAAACCCTAGGTGCTACTACAGTTATTTGTACTGATAAGACTGGTACTTTAACAAAAGGCGAGATGACTGTTCGGAAAATATTTGTTAATTCTAAATTAATTGATGTTTCAGGAACTGGATACGAATCAAAGGGTGATTTTCTTGATAATGGGCATGTCATAGATGTAAACAGCACAAAAGACTTGAAACTTCTGTTGGAGGCAGGGACCTTATGTTCTAATGCTAATTATGATGGGAAACGAATAATAGGTGATACAACTGAAGGTGCACTAATAGTAGCTGCAACTAAGGCAGGAATCTTAAAAAAGACCTTGGATTCTCAAAGACCTCGAGCACACGAAATACCATTTACTTCTGAAAGAAAATTGATGACAACAGTTCATAAAATTTCAAATAATAATTTTGTTGCTTACACAAAAGGTGCTCCAGAAATTGTGCTTTCCAGATCTAAGAAAATCTTTTCTGATGGAAAAATAAGAAGTATAACTGAGAATGATAAAGATTCAATCTTAAATTCTAATACAGAGATGGCTAAGAATGCTCTTAGAGTTCTAGGAATAGCCTTCAAAAATTTGGAAGGAGTAACGACTGATAAAAAAGCTCAAAAGACTAATGAAGAAAACTTGGTGTTTTTGGGTTTAACTGGAATGATAGATCCACCAAGAGAAGAAGCGAAAGAAGCGAATTTGAAATGTAGAAAAGCTGGTATTCGAACTGTTATGATAACAGGTGATCATAAATTAACTGCTATTGCTATCGCAAAAGAATTAGAGATGGTGAACGATGAAAAAGTTCTTACTGGAGATGAGCTTGATGAACTTACTGATGTCGAATTCGAAAATGGTGTAGAAGAAGTATCAGTATATGCTCGAGTTTCGCCAGAACATAAACTAAGAATAGTTAAAGCTCTTAAGAAGAAAGGCGAGATCGTTGCCATGACAGGAGATGGAGTTAATGATGCTCCTGCATTAAAACATGCTGATATTGGTGTAGCAATGGGAATTACGGGGACAGATGTCACTCGTGAAGCAGCTGATATGGTACTTGCGGATGATAATTTTGCTACTATTGTAACCGCTGTTGAGGGTGGTAGAGGGATTTATGATAATATAAGAAAGTTTTCCTTTTTCCTATTGAGATCAAACTTTGACGAATTGGGAATCATTGGTCTTTTTGCTCTATTGGGCTTGGAATTGCCACTTACAGCAGGGATGATTCTCTGGCTTAATTTAGTTACTGATGGAGGCCCAGCACTTGCTCTAACTATGGATCCGCCTGAACCCGATATTATGGAGCGTCCGCCAAGAAATCCAAACGAAGGAATTTTGCATGGCAGAATAGCCTCAATACTTGTGACTTTCACACTTCAATTCTTGCTAACAGGAGGATTGTTTTACTGGCAATTTTATCTTACGGGCGCATATCTATTTCCTGAACCTGCAAGAACTGATGCGCTTAATTATGCTAGAACAGTAGCTTTTATGAGAGCAACCTTGCAGGAACTCTTTATTGTTTGGAATTGTAGGTCTGAAAGAAAAAATGCGTTCAGGGTTGGTTTCTGGTCAAATAAGTACTTGATACTTGCTGTTGCGATATCTGCAGTTGCTACACTCGCTTTACCGTTTATTGGAATTTTTGACACTGTTCCAATAACCAGTACTCTTGATTGGGCAATACTTATTATAGCTTCACTTTCAGGATTATTTATCTTGCCAGAAATATTCTATGGAAGAAAAGTATGGAAATGGAGATAACTCATGGAAATATTTATTATTTAATTCTGTCCTGAGAAGATGATCTATAATTTAATAAGGGAAAGAATTTGACTGATAAACTTGCAAACCCAGCACCTTTAGGTTTATTAGGATTTGGAATGACAACTATTCTTCTTAATCTGCATAATGCTGGTTTATTTCCATTAGATACAATGATCCTTGCTATGGGTATTGCTTATGGTGGGCTTGCTCAAGTTATTGTTGGAATAATGGAATTTAAAAAAGGAAATACTTTTGGAACTATTGCTTTTACCTCGTATGGACTTTTCTGGTGGTCACTAGTTCTCTTGCTATTGCTTCCTAATACTACTTTAGCAACTGGATTTAGTCCTCCAACTGAGATAGCTATGGCTTCCTACTTTTTCATTTGGGGTCTCTTTACTTTTGTAATGTTCTTTGGAACATTAAAAACAAATAGAGCATTACAATTTGTATTTATGAGTCTTGCAATTCTTTTCTTTTTGCTCACAATTAGAGATCTGAGTGGAAATATTGCAATACTTGGAAACTTGACAATAGGAACTATTGCTGGTATAGAAGGAATAATTTGTGGTTCCAGCGCAGTATATTTGGCATTGGCTGAAGTTCTAAATGAAGCAAATAAAAGAAATGTCCTACCCATATTTCCAGTAAAATAATTTGAAAACTCTTCTAAAATTTTTCAATATTTACTCAACAACCTTTATATTTTATATTTTTTAATCACCCCCAATAGAATTGATGGAACAATTAAAATGTCAGAAACAAACTTACCCTTTGATGAAAAATTTGTAATAATTAAACAGATTTCATCTGGAGAAAAACTCAAAAAAGAAATAGAGAGATCACTCACGAATCCTCAAGGCTTCTGGGATGAAAAAGCAGAAGCAATAGACTGGTTTAAAAAATGGGATAAAGTTCTTGATGATTCAAATAAACCGTTTTATAAATGGTTTAAAGGCGGTATTTTAAACATATCCTATAACACTTTGGATAGACACATAAAAACTAGAAAAGATAAGATTGCATACATATGGGAAGGTGAGATGGGTGAAATCAAAACCTACACCTATTATCAACTCTATCAAGAAGTCAACAAATTAGCAAAAATCTTCAAAGAATATGGAATAGAAAAAGGAGATAGGATAGCAGTATATCTTCCAGTTATCCCTGAACTTCCAATAACCCTGCTTGCAGCTGCAAGGGTAGGTGCAATTCATACTGTTGTGTTCTCTGGATTTAGCTCGGAAGCTTTGGCTGATAGAATAAATGATTGTGAAGCCAAAATACTTGTAACAGCTGATGGTTCGTTTAGAAGAGGAAAAATTGTAGAAATAAAGAAAAACGCAGACCGTGCATTAGAAACAACTCCTTCCATTCAAAAAGTTATTGTAGTAAAAAGAACTGGCCATGAAATCGAAATAAACAGTAATAGGGATATTTGGTATAAAGAAACAATAGAAGCAGTTGAAGAAAAAACTTATGTTCCCCCTGAACCAATGGCAGCCACAGACCCTCTTTTTATTTTATATACCTCTGGAACAACAGGAAAACCAAAAGGAGTACAACACGGGATTGGAGGTTACAATGTCTGGGCATATTGGACATTAAAATGGGCTTTTAATCCGACAGATCAAGATATATGGTGGTGTACAGCAGATATTGGATGGATCACAGGTCACACTTACAATGTATATGCTCCTCTCTCTTTGGGAATAACCTCTCTATTGTTTGAAGGCACACCAGATTTCCCAGCAAAAGATAGATGGTGGGCTATGATAGAACGCCATGGTGTTACAATTCTCTATACAACGCCTACAGCAGTTAGAATGTTCATGAAATTCGGAGAAGAATGGATCAACAAACACGACTTAAGCACATTAAGAATTTTGGGTACTGTTGGAGAACCAATAAATCCTGAAGCTTGGAAATGGTTCTTTAAAGTGATTGGAAAGGAAAAAATGGCAATTATTGATACTTGGTGGCAAACAGAGACAGGAGGCTATATGATAGCTCCATTGTCTGGAATTGATTTGGTTCCTTTAAAGCCTGGATCAGCAACCTATCCTCTACCAAGTATAAATGCAGAAGTTTATGATGATAGAGGGCAACCAGCAAAAACAGGAACAAAAGGATTTCTTATAATAAAATCTCCATGGCCTGGAATGCTTCAAACCCTTTGGAAAGATCCTGAACGATTTAAACAAACATATTTTGGTCGTTGGGAAAATCTTTACTACACTGGAGACTATGCAGTAAAAGATAAAGAAGGCTACTTCTGGCTTCTTGGAAGAGCAGATGAAGTTCTAAAAGTTGCTGGACATAGACTTGGCACTGTAGAATTAGAAAGTGCTTTAGTATCTCATCCATCTGTATCTGAAGCTGCAGTGATGGGTAAAGAAGATGCAGTTAAAGGTGAAGTTCCAGTAGCTTTTATTGTATTAAGAAGTGGCTATGAGCCATCAGAAGAATTAAGAATTGAATTAATAAAACATGTTAGAGCAACAATCGGCCCGATCGCAACTCCAGACGAAATAATAATGGTAAATAAATTACCAAAAACTCGAAGTGGCAAAATTGTTCGAAGAATACTAAGAGCTGTTCTAATCGGATCTCCAATAGGTGACACATCAACTTTGGAAGATGCCTCGGCTGTTGATGAAGTTAAGGCAACATATGAAAAAATGAAGAAAAAAACCTAAACCTCTTTTATTTTTTCAGTCTTTATGATACATAAAATTATCATTAAATTTATTAAAAAACTTCTCATTTTAATTAAAGTATCAACTAAATACTTCATGTTCCATAAGTGAATGTATAAACAACACAAATTTTGTATTTGGACCTTAGAATTTGAATCTTTTTTTCTGATTAACTTCTTGTCCTGTTTCTTCGGCTAATTGTTCTAGAATTTTCCGTTCATTTTTTGATATTTTCGTGGGGATTGAAACACCAACTCTAATAAGCAAATCTCCCTTGCCATATCCTCTAAATCTTGGCATGCCTTTTCCTCTAACTCTAAAAGTATCTCCAATTTGAGTGCCTGCATTTATTTTAACTTTAGTTGAACCTTCTAAAGTTGGCACAGTTGCTTCAGTCCCTAAAACAGCTTGGGGATATCCGATCAAGAGAACATACCAAAGATCATCTCCATCACGCATAAATAATTCATGAGGTTCAACATGAACTATAACGTAGAGATCACCGGGTGTTCCTCCATTTGCCACCATTTCTCCTTGGCCTTTGAGTCTAAGCTGGTATCCTTCATCAATTCCCTTTGGAATCTTTACACTGATTTCTCTTCTTTTCTGAACTAATCCTGAGCCATGGCATTTGTAACATGGCTTTTCAATTATTTTTCCCTCACCTTTACATGTTCTGCATGGTATTACTTGGACAAAAGTAGCAAAACTGCTTTTTCTCATATGTTTTATTTTGCCTTCACCATTGCATGTAGGGCAAGTTTTAATTGAAGACCCAGGATTAGCTCCTGTTCCATTACAAACTTCACATTTTTCTGTTCGGGGTATTCTAATTTTTTTCTCTGTGCCAGTTGATGCTTCATTAAGTGTTATCTTAATATTATAAGCGAGGTCTTGACCCCTAGAGCTCCTTTCTCGAAATCCGCCTCCAAATCCTCCACCAAATAGCGATTCAAATATGTCCCCAAAACCAAACCCGATATCTCTGAATATTGAACTAAAATCAGCTCCTCTGAAAATATCCTCCGAAGTATATCTTTGATCAAATCCAGCATGACCAAGTGTATCATATTGGCGTCTTTTGTTATCATCTGATAATACTGCGTAGGCTTCGGATATTTCTTTGAATTTATCTTCTGCCTCAGGTGCTTTGTTGCGATCTGGATGATATTTCATAGCCAATTTTCTATAGACGTCTTTTATCTCGTCCTTAGAGGCTGTTTTTTCTATACCAAGAACTTCGTAGTAATCTCTCTTTTCAGGCATCTACTCTACCATTGACTGCAATGTGTAACTGCTTAATCAAAACTTTTTCGGCTAGTTATTGAACTTTATAATCTTCAGAATCTACAACCTTATCTTTATTATTAGCTGTCGAAGAAGAATTTGTTTTTGCTTGCTCAGCTTGAGCCTGTTCTTGTTTTGCTTTTTCTGCAGCTGCTTGTTGATAAATTACTGTGCCAACTTCTTGCAAAACTTTTTGAAGTTCCTCAGATTTTTGCTTTAATATTTCTATATCCTTTTTTGCGATTGCATCCTTTAATTCATTAACTGCATTATCAATTTTCTCTATTTGGTCTGGCTTGAGTTTGTCAGCTAAATCTTTTTTCGTTCTATCAGCTGTGTAAATCAAACTATCAGCGTTATTTCTAAGTTCTGCTTCCTCTCGTTTAATTCTATCTTGTTCGCTAAATTCTTCTGCTTCTTTAACCATTTTCTCTTTTTCGTCTTTTGAGAGTTTTGTAGATGCGGTTATAGTTATTTTTGCTTGTTTGCCTGTCCCCAGATCCTTAGCTGTTACATTCAGTATGCCATTTGCATCAATATCAAATGTTACTTCTATTTGTGGAACTCCTCTTGGAGCTGGAGGTATGTCGACTAAATTAAACATTCCTAAAGACACATTATCTGCAGCCATTGCTCTTTCTCCTTGAAGAACATGGATTGTAACAGCAGTCTGAAAATCTGCTGCTGTCGTAAAGATTTGACTTTTTTTAGTTGGTATAGTTGTATTTTTATCAATTACTCTAGTTAAAACACCACCTTGAGTTTCTACTCCCAATGATAATGGTGTTACATCAAGTAATAATAGATCTGTAACTTCACCTGTAAGAACTGCTGCTTGTATTGCTGCCCCTATAGCAACACATTCCATTGGATCTATTCCTCTTTCAGGTTGCTTTCCCAGTGCTGTTTCAACAGATTTTTGAACAAGAGGCATTCTGGTCATTCCACCCATAAGAATAATCTTGTCCACATCCTTTGGAGTCATTTTTGCATCTTCTAATGCTTTTAGGATAGTTTTTTCTGTTTTCTTAACTATTGGTTTGGCTAACTCTTCTAGTTTATTTCTTGTCAAGGTAAGATGCAAATGTTTTGGACCTGAACTATCTGCTGCAATAAAAGGTAGATCAATATCTGTTGTTATTAGAGTCGATAATTCAATTTTGGCTTTTTCGGCTGCTTCTTTAAGTCTTGCTGTTGCAGTTTTATCTTTTAAAAGATCTATGTTAGTTTGTCTTTTGTATTCTTCTGCCACATAGTTTAGAACCGCATTATCCACATCAGTTCCTCCCATTTGGGTATCACCGCTTGTGGATAATACTTGAAAGACACCTTTTCCGAAATCCATCAAAGTAACATCATGTGTACCTCCTCCAAAACTGAAAACAAGGATTTTCATTTCTTTTTCCAGTTTATCTATACCATAAGCTAAGCAAGCAGCCGTTGGTTCATTAATTATTCGCATTACCTCAAAGCCTGCAATTTCTCCTGCATCTTTTGTAGCTTGGCGTTGATTATCATCATAATGGGCTGGAACTGTGATTACAGCTTTGTTTACGGGATTTCCAAGATAAGTTTCTGCATCTTTTTTTATTTTTTGTAGAATAAAAGCGGAAATCTGTTGGGGTGTATATTCTTTTCCATGAATTTTTGCTTTATAATTGGTCCCCATTTTTCTTTTTATTTCAAAAATTGTACCTTCGGGATTAGCTGTAGCTTGCCTTTTTGCAGGTTCTCCCACTAAAAGTTGTCCTTCTTTTGTAACAGCTATTACTGATGGAAACATCTTTCCAGCCATTGTAGGTCCTTCTGCGCTTGGGATTACTGTTCCTCGGCCACCTTCATATATGGCTGCTGCAGAGTTTGTTGTTCCAAGATCTATACCTAAAACATTTTTTTGAAATTTTGTTTTACTCATATTTTATTCTCTCCTGATATTATTTTGATTTTTCATTTTTTGATGATTTAATTGCAACTGTAACTATACTTGGTCTGATAACTTTGTTATTCATAATGTATCCTTTTCTTAATTCTTCAGCTATCAAACATTCTTCTACATCTTCACATTCAATTGTAGATACAGCATGATGAAGTCTTGGGTCAAATACTTTTCCCTTTTCTGCATTTATTTTATTCACGCCTTCTTGTTCAAGAATTTTTCCAAGCTTATTAAGTGTCATTTCAATACCCTCAATTAATATTTCTATTGATTTAGCAGATTTTGTATTTTTTATAGCAAGTTCAAGTTCATTTTGAACATCGAGTAGTTGAGTGACAATGTTTTCCGTACTATATTTTTTTGCTTCTAATATTTGTCGATCAGTTCTATTTTTTAAATTCTCGTAATCTGCTTGTAGATACTGTAGTTTTTTAAGGTATTCTTCTGATCGAGCTTTTTCAGATTCCAGAAGTTTTTGATAGTTCACAGTTTTCTTTTTTTGTACCCCGACCATCGAGGCAACTCCTCTATTAAATCTTATAAAATTAGCTAAAATAAACCAAAATATACGTTTCGATTCCAGTTGTTCATTTTAGATGTAAAAAAAATTAATTTCATAAACAATAGTATTTTATTAATTAGCAATTTTTATCCATATAAATTCACTTTTTAATAAAATAATTTTTTATATCACGATTAAAATTGCAGATAATTAATGGTGAATTTGTGATGGATTTAAAAGGAAGTAAAACAGAGAAAAATCTTTTAGCGTCTTTTGCTGGTGAATCTCAGGCTAGAACTAGATACACTTTTTTTGCTAGTGTTGCTAAAAAAGCTGGTTATGAACAAATTTCTTCTATATTTACTGAAACTGCGGGTAATGAAAAAGAACATGCTGAACTATTTTTTAAGTACCTAGTTGGTGGTGAAGCAGAAATAACTGCTACTTATCCGGCTGGTCTAATTGGTGAAACTGCACAAAATCTTAAAGCTGCAGCAGAAGGAGAAAAAATGGAATGGGGAACGATCTATCCAACTTTTGCTAAAGTAGCTGAAGAAGAAGGGTTCACAGAAATAGCTAAAACATTTAAAATGGTAGCAAAAGTTGAAGCATATCATGAACGTAGATATAAAAAATTATTAGCAAATGTTTTGGAAGGAAAGGTTTTTAGAAAAGACACAGAAATTAAATGGAAATGTAGAAACTGTGGATACGTTCATATTGGATCTGAAGCTCCTGATGAATGTCCAGTTTGCAGTCATTCTCAAGCATATTTTGAAATATGGTGTGAGAATTACTGACTATCCTTTTTTTTATTATTAAAAAATATTTTTTCCTTAGAAAATTTACTAAAAAATTTTAGATTTTGGTCAAAACATATATAATAAAACGTATATCCACTACTGTTAAGGTACATCTGATGAGCAAATTATCTAAGCTTGTATTTGCAATCCTCTTTTCATCCATCCTTATTTTAAATACTGGATTAGTTTTAGGGATAGAACCTGATGAAGCATCGATAACTATTAGTTGGGATAGTTCTCAACTCAATCGAGGTGAGGTTGGTATAGCTAGAATTACATTTATAAGCAATTTTTCTCAACCCATTCAAATATATTATATAGGGATTAATTTTGATTGGATGGAGTCTGATACTTTTCAAGGTCAAGATTTATCAAATAATCCAGTAACAATTCCAAGTTATGGATCCCACTCATTTGATTTAATGTTATTTCAGATACCAAGATCAATTACCGTCGGATCTCATCATTATTTTGTTGGAATCGACGGAACTTATGGAGATTCACAAGGAGGCTTACCTGTTGGCTTTTCTTGGGACTCTCCGATTTTAACTCTTGAAATTCAAGATTCAACTCAAAAATCCTATCCAGAACTCTATGATGAAGTATCAAATAAACTAAATGATGCTTCTAACTCAAACTATGATAGCCCAGAAGCTAATGATTTAATTTTGGAAGCTATAGCAGCATATGATACCGCAATTAATTATGCTTCAAATAACCAATTTTCAGAAGCTATAACATATCTGCAAATTGCCTCAAGCTACATCGACCAAGCTAACCAAGAAGAACAAGCATTTGATAGTCAAAACCAAGATCAGAATCAAATACTATTATTTGCAGTAATTGGAATTATCGCAGTTGCGGCAATAATAATTATATTTTTCTTACTTATCAAAAGAAAACATAAGAAACCCAAATCTGAACCTGAAACAACTGATAATCCAACTGAATCTGAACCTGATGATACCAACCCTGAAGATATTAACGAAAAAGAAGAATGATAATAATTATTTTCAATTAATCACGAAATCTAAGAAAAGAGATTGTATTAATCTAAAAAAGGAAAGGTTATTTTCTAAGTATAAAATGAAAGGTATGTTACAATTCCAAAAAGCAATGAAACAGCCCAGAGAACAAAAGTAATATCCATAATTCTTTTTCTTTTTACACAACCTGCAATATTGGATAAATTAATAATCCATGCTATCACCAAATAAAATCCCAGAATCAAAGTAACCCCTCCAGCAATGGAATGAATCCACATTGCTTGAACCCCAAAAACATCTGTTGAGTCTATAAAAAAGTCAAAACCATCAAAAAATGAAGGCCCCATAGCAATTATAAAACTAATAAAATGCAATATAACTGCAAATCCCATTAAATAACCATGATTTTTCATCTTTCCTTTGAACTTATAGAATAGACTGATTAACAAAAAAAGAAATGAAATAATTTGAATTAAAAGATTTATATCAGTAACTAATACAGCACTTGTTCCAAATATTCCAGCCAAAAATATTTCTCCTCAAATCCAATTTATTTGATAAGTTAACATTTTGCATTTTTAAAGTTATGCATTTTTCTAAATTCAAAATTTAATAAAAAATCAAAAAGGATATTCTTTTAGCCCAGGTTTCTTATTGGCTTAGGAGAACGTGTAAGAGATGTTTTTTGATACTCATGCCCATTTACAATGGAAAAGTTTTGATATAGATAGGGAATCGACTATTAAAAGAGCAAAAAATCACGATGTTTTTAATATTCTAAATATCGGTGTGGATATTGATAGCTCTTGCAAGGCAATTGATCTTGCAAATCAAAACCCCGGCTTCTTTGCAACAGTTGGAATTCATCCACACAATGCTAATTTGCTAAACGAAAAAACCCTAAAAATTCTAAAAGAACTCTCAGAAAATAGAATAACTGTAGCATTAGGAGAGATTGGTCTTGATTTTTATCGAAATTTTTCACCTAAAGAAATACAAAAAGAAGCTTTTAAAAAACAGCTTATTTTAGCTTCTGATCAAAATATTCCAGTTATAATTCATAATAGACAAGCAGAATCAGATATTCTGGCAATTCTTTTGGAATTTAAAGGGAAAATCAAGGGAATAATGCATTGTTTTTCTGGTGCTATAGATTTTGCCCAAAAAAGTATAGACTTGGGATTCTTAATTTCATTTGCTGGAAATATTACATATCCCAAAGCACACAATCTTCGTGAAATTGTTCAGCAGATTAATCTTGAAAATATATTAATAGAAACCGATTGTCCATGGCTATCTCCTCAATCAGTAAGAGGAACAAGAAATGAACCTTGTTATCTTCCTATTATAGCTCAAGAAATCGCAGAATTAAAAAACTTGTCTCTTGAAGAAATTGCCCAAGCAACAACTAAAAATTCGAAAAAAATTTTTAATATAAAATAATTTAGAATTTTCTTTCTCTTTTTTCTAATGTAGTTAAGGGCATTCGAATTCTAATTGTCGTTTTGTTTCCATAAATACTGTATTTTTGCAGTTTTTTCCCTTCAGGCGTTTTTTCAACCAAACCGCATCTCACTAAAGTCTCTAAATTTCTCCATAACCCTTTCTTAGCTCCCTTTTTTAATTCCATTTTATCAAAAAGTTCACTTACCGTCATAGGGGAATTATGTTTTTGCTGATGATTGGCAAGTTGATTAAGAATATCACGATTTCTTTTTGATCCTAAAACTTCCAATGTTTTTTCAACTAACTCCTCTGGGACAAATAAGCTTTCATGAGTTCCAAGGATTGATTCCATTGAGTCATAATAAGGTTTTATAAAATCCCAATAACATTTTAGAACACATCTTTTCAAATCTCGGGGTGCAAAAGAATCTTTGAATTTTTTTTGTCTAATTTTATTCTGGCATAATTCAAATTCTTTTGATTTTGAGTTTTTAGCAAAAGGTTGAATTATGTTTCCAAAAAGATATTCTAGAAATTTTAATGATACATCTTCACGTTCAAATATTTTTCTACTTATAATTCTATATGAATCGCTAATGAATAATGTCTCATCTGAATTTAAATCTCTTGAATGCAAATATCTCATGAGTTTACCTGAAATAGCTACTGGGTCAGGTAGAACAATTGTAGCTGGATATTCTATATTTTGATCTGCAGAAATGATTCGTTTGAGAACAGAAAGTCCTGCATTTGATTTATCAAAAATATTATATGATGTTCCTAAATGTCCAAGAGATTCTAAACCCCAACTAACATAGGGGTATCTTTTGATTTCAGTTCCAAGTTTATTTCTTTCAAATAGATAAATTCTAAGAAGTTCTTTTTCATAATCAGAAAGAGTATATCTTTTGTCTTTGAGATTTATTTCTTTAATTTCTTCTAGTTTTTCTTCGGTATTGATTTGTCTTAGAATTTCCTGTAGACTTTTTTCAAAATCTAATATTCTTAAAATACTATAGACATCGCTTTGGATCTCTAATCTATCCTCGACAATCACAACTTTAGTGCTCGGACTAAATACCCCTTGAAAAAATTCATGTGCTTCAGAAATTCTTTCTCTGATATCCCCTCTGTGATATCCTCTGCCAATGTCTCTTAATGCTCCAATATAGACGACTGGATTAATTGAATATCCGTTGTTAATCATATACTCTACAAAAAATAGGGGAAAAAAATGTTTTAATTGAGAAACCTCCAAGTCAGCATGAAAGGCAATTACTATTATGGAATTGAGTTTCTGTCTTTTCCATTGATTTCCCAATCCCTCTAAAACATGAATTTTTCCTATCTCTGGGAATCTTTGTTTAAACCATTCTTCAGATAATAAAGGAAGAGGTGCTTTATCTTCTTCATTTTGATTCTTAGGCATTTTTATCATTTTTTATTTTTTTAATTAATTATTTTGGTAAGTTAATTTGTAACTAATTTTCAATTATTTAATCAATAACTTATCAATATAAAGTTAAGTCACAGTAATTGTAACCAAATCAATTATAATAGTTAATTCTTTGAACTTGGGCAAAATTTTAATTTAGAATTTTATTATTTTTCTTAAATAGAGAAATTTATCTGATTAATTTATAATAAAAGAATTCATGGTTTTTTAATACGATAATATTTTAACAAAATATTTTTTATTTGGTTACTGCATATTTTAGTTGAAGGATTATATTTGGCATTATCAAAATTACTTCTTGAATGCCCATATTGTTACACCCCTTTAGAAGTTAATCCTCCAGATAGAATTCATTCAGCATTTTCTTATGATTCTCCTCTTAAAGGAAGCTATTATGGAAATGTCATAAAGCAGGAGTTAACTTGTAGAAATCCCCAGTGTGGTAAGACAATAGAGATTTATTGGTATGCCCCCTTAGCTTATTTTGACAGAATCTAAATTTAATTTTGTCAAATTTATTTTTCTGAGATTATAGTTTAATCATAAAGCTAATTTAATGGGTAAAAATAAATAATTAGCAACTTGGCTGAAACTTATGAGAAGAATTTTAGCGATAACTTTCCTAAATTTTTTCATATCTGGCGGCCTAACATTAATTATACCTCTCTTATTACTTGAAAGAGATGTTAATCTAGTTGAAATTGGGTTAATTCTTTCTATTTTGCCTCTTGTCTTTATGATAATTCGATTGCTAATAGCTTTAGTTGCAGATTCAAAAGGCTGGAACCGTCTGCATCTTCTAATAAATTGGCCAGGAAGTGTTATATCGATATTATTCTACTTGATAGCTACTTCTACTCCTTTTTTTCTTTTTGGTAAAATTTTTGAAGCAATAAAAGAGTCTTCATATTGGGCTATCAGTCGGACTGCAATTTTTTCATTATCACCTAAAAGAGAGGTTAAAGAAGCTACGAGAAATACTGCAGTGATATTTTTATCAACTGCTTTAGGAAGTGCTATATCAGGTTTAGCTATTTCCTTTTTTGGTTTTTCAATTACTCTCTCAATATTTCTAATATTTGCTTTATTAATTGCAGTTCCAGCATTATCCTTTTGGAGAAATAACAATAAGAAAATAAAATTAAAAGTCGTCAATTTTAATAAACTTGTGAATTTCAAGAATTATGATAAAGATTTTTGGTTAATTTCAGCTACAATGTTATTGTTTAGTCTATCTTTTTATCCATTATTAAATCTTTTAATTCCAGTTTTTATGACTGAGGAATTAGGTTTTAGTTATATGGCTATTGGGATTTCATATATGGTGTTTAATTTAATTGCTGCAGCAATAATATTTAGCACTTTAAGAACCTCTTTAGGGCTAAAAAGACTGATTATCCAGATTTCTATTTGTTTGTTTGCATCTTTTTTTCTAGGTTTTTCAAATAATTATTTTCTTATTTTGTTTTTTATGCTAGCTATTTCTGAAGGTTTAGGGATGGGTTTTTTTGAAGCAATAATTGCAAAAGCTACAAAAGAAAAACCAAGTGTTTCTGTTAATATAGGTGTACTTCATATACCAATGAGATTTGCGGAATTTGCTTCTTTATTGTATGCTGGTTTTATAACTGAAAAAATTGGATATGTTCCTGTTTTTGCCTCTTCTGGAATTTTATTTTTGCTATTTTCTATCTCAGCTATATATCTTGTTAAAAACTTGAAAGTTCAATGAGATTGTATTTTTTCTAAAATTATGAGGGAATTATTTTTCAACTAGAATTATTAAGGCTTAGAATATGAAAGTTGTTTTATTTAATGGAAGTCCTAGGAAAAAAGGCAATACTTTTCATGCATTGCAGGCAGTAATTGCCGAGTTAATTTCCAATGGAGTTGAATGTGAATATATTTGGATTGGCGAGGAAAAAATTCAAGGCTGTATAGCTTGTTATCAATGTGCTAAGAATAAAGATAAAAAATGCTCAATTACAACCGATAGTATTAATACCTATTTAGAGAAAGTTTTGAAAGCAGACGGCATCATAATTGGATCTCCAACATATTTTGCTAATGTTTCATCACCTGTGAAAGCTTTTATTGATAGAATTGGACTTGTAAGCAAAGTGAATGGTGATATTTTTAAACACAAAGTTGGAGCAGCAGTTGTTGAAGTAAGACGGCAAGGAGCAACTAATGTTTTTTCAAGTATAAATTTCTTCTTTTTAATTAATCAAATGTTTGTAGTTGGTTCGAGTTATTGGAATCTTGGTATAGGGTCAGATCCAGGAGATATAAAAAAAGATAAAGAAGGTATGCAGACCTTTAAGAATCTGGGCAAGAACATTTCACTATTGCTTCAAAAACTAAATAATTAACTCTAATTAATACCGATTTTTTAGTTTCATTATTCCTTTTCAATTAACACATATTTAGGGTGTGTCCAACATCCAATAACTATCGACCCTACCCAAAATATGAGACCTACAATAAATGGAATAAGGGTAACAATAGTGAATTCTCCAAAAAGAAGATAAATAGCTGCTGCTGGAATAAATCCAATAATCCCAAACAAGTCAACTATGAAGCTTTTTCGNCCAAAATATCGTTTATTGCCATCTTCAATAAGCTTATTATCGTCCAAACTTATTCGAGTATCACTTAGCTCAAATTCATGTTCCACTTTTTTTATTTGCTCTTTTAAAAAATTAAAATCGTCTATCAAATGAGTTAATCGATTTGTTCGACAAGATCCAAGAATTTTATATGAATTCTCTGAGTTTTTCAGAAATATGAAGGAAGAACGATTTTTTTTCTTGCCACAATAAACGCTAAGCCAAATTTTATCTGCAGAAGGTGGAGTTGAATCTTTGAAGATTCTTTTTAGATTTAAGCTTTTATTGTATGAAAAGTGTTTTAGTTGGTTTTCTACTCTTTGGATTGATTTAGAGTTTTTCCACTTTATATCTGCAGATAGCTGAAAGGTCCTCTCCCCCCTTTCTGTAGATATGAACTACATCTAATTAACATGCAGGTATATATAAAAATTTATTCCAAATAGCTAATCATAAATTAGTGAGAACAAAATAAAGAATTGCTTAGATAACTTTTGATAAATATTTGTTTTATTTCTTTTTTATATTTGTAATTTGCAGATTTGTTGCTTTTTTATGATATAATGTATCATTTTTTGAAACAAGTTAAATAAGAAACCATGAGAGAGCGTAATTATTCTTTATTTGAAAAAATAAATATTTGAAAGAGGTTCGAATTAATGTTAAAACGAGAAATTTTTAATACTTTATGTCCCAAGTGCTCTTGCAAAAAAACTTTAATCAAAATTACAAAGAATAGTCAATACTTAATTTGTGAAAAATGCAAAAAACTAAAATCAAAAGCACTCTGGTTTTATTAGAATATCNTTAAATATCAAAACTCTAAAAAATAATGTATTTTATGAATAAAATTATTCATAAATTGATTTTTAATTATTAAAAATATTGATTTTGTCTTAATAAAGCTTGTATATTATGCAAGTAAGATAAGCAGTTGCTACTATAAGGAGTAGAATTTTTTGGAAAAAACAGATATAGTTAAGATTTATTCTCGAAATGGAGAAGTTCATCTAATATTAAATGAGCACAAGTTTGATGAACTTTCGAAGAAACCTTCTGATTTCAACATAATTGAAATCAAAGCTTTGATGAAGAAGGAAGCTGCAAAACCTCTTCTTTTAATACGAGAATAATTATTTTCTTTAATATAAAATAATAAGTGCTCATATTACTAATTTTGCTACAAATAAGCTTTCTTCAAGTATTTTTGTTGCATTTTCTATGTAAAAAATTTTTTGATTAATATTATAATTATTGAAAATTTCTTAAAACTTAAAGTATTGCATATTAAAAATTCTTATTTTGATTTCGTGAATAAACCTTTTAAGCAAATTATGATGTTTAGTTAATAAAATTTATGGAGAAGGGATAAATTGAATAAGAAAATAACGACACTATCAATGATTCTAATTTTAGCAATTACAGCTCTCGGAGGATTATCAATTGTTAACGCTCAAATGACAAAGGCGACTTACTGTTTTGTTGGTCTAATTCCCGACACCGTAGGTGTTGGACAAGAAGTTCTAGTACACATGGGTATCAACACTCCAACAGGAGGACCTGAGTGGGGTTGGACAGGTTTAACTGCTACAGTTACAAGACCTGATGGCACAACCTTTACTCTAGGACCAAAAACAACTGATGCAACAGGAGGAACAGGAACCTCATTTACGCCAAATCAGGTAGGAACCTACAAAGTACAAGTACACTTTCCAGAACAAGAAGTTCCAGTCTCCTTCATGAATTTTGAAGGTGGACAATTTTATCCAGCTGGTACAATCTTTGAAGCAAGTGACAGCTGGATTGAAGAACTTATTGTGACAGAAGAACCAATAGATTACTATCCTGCCAATCCGCTTCCGAACGAATTTTGGAGTCGTCCAGTAGATCAGAACTTTAGAGAATGGTCTGTTATTACTGGCAACTGGTATCAAAGACCTCCAAATGAAGTTGCAGAACACAATGATCCTCCCGAAACTGCACACATTTTGTGGGCTAAACCCCTAACTGCTGGCGGTATTTCTGGAGGAGCAAACAGCGGTGGAATGGAAGACGGAGATGCCTATGAAGGCAAATTCCAAAGCTCTGTTATAATGAACGGAGTTCTCTTCTACCGTACATATGGCGGTGTTAGACTTTCAGGCTATTCAGAAAATGAAAAAGGAACTACTGCAGTTGATTTAAGAACTGGAGAAGTTCTTTGGCAACGAACAGGATGGGAAGTATCTTTTGGCCAACACCTCTACTTTAGCGGCATTAACTACCACGGCGTCTACGATTACCTTTGGGACGGTAGCTGGAACGCATATGATCCCGCAACTGGCGCTTGGGTTTTCGCATTTGAAGATATGCCTGGCGGCAGTGTATCACAATGGTTCGGACCATCTGGTGAAATCTTAAGAGCACATATTAACTATGGCGAAGTAGCAGACAATGGCACTATTATTAGAGACGGTTGGATAGCTTTATGGAACTCTACTGCTTCTGGCAATGCCGGATTAAGCATGAACGCAAAAGGCAGCTGGGGTAATAACGTACATGGAGAGTATATCAATGCTTCAACTCCTGAAAGCTTTACTTGGAATATGACACTAACTGCAGGATTACCTTCACCTAACTTGAGTGGCTTCTTTGGCGGATACCAAAATATTGGCGGTGAACTACTGGTGTGTGCTAACTTAAATTCTGATAGAAGTGTTATGAGACTTTGGGCTGTAGGAGTAGGTGAAAACAATGCTGGTCAAATTAAATTTGACAGAAATTGGAACACACCAAGTCCTTGGTCAGAAGATCTACTAACTATTCACTGGACTGCCTCAACTGACTATGTCGATGGAGGAGTCTGGGTTTGCTGGGCTAAAGAACTTAGACTTCACTACGGATTTAGCTTAGACAATGGCGAGTACATGTGGACTACTGCTGAACCTGAACATTACTTGCAGATTTACGGTTGGGGTGCTGTTGAGCACTCATGGCATATCGCGTATGATAAGCTCTACACTACTGGTGTTTCTGGTATATTGTATTGTTATGACATCTTCACTGGTAATTTGCTTTGGACTTATGCGTCTGAGGATCCTTATTCAGAGTACCTGTTTGGTAATAACTTCTGGAATTGGATTTCCTTTATCAGTGATGGAAAGATATACATGGGTCACACTGAGCACAGTGCTATTGATCCTAAGCCTCGTGGTGCACCATTTGTATGTCTTGACGCTGAAACCGGAGAGGTCATCTGGAAGACTGAAGGTATGTTCCGCTCTACTCGTTGGGGCGGTAGGGGCCTGATAGGCGATGGCATTATGGCTACAATGGATACCTATGATCAACAAATCTACGCTGTAGGCAAGGGTCCAAGTGATATTACAATTCAAGCTGCTCCCAAAGTTTCAGTTGAAGGAGGCAGCGTTGTAATTGAAGGCACTGTGTTAGATATTTCTGCAGGAACAGCTGATCCCAGAATCGCTGCTAGATTCCCAGATGGAGTTGCATGTGTTGCTGACGAAAGCATGAGCGAATGGATGGAATACGTCTATAAACTATTCCCAAGACCAACTGACCCAGTAGGTGTTGAAGTCACAATAGACGTTGTTGACGCTAATGGAAACTATAGAAACATTGGCACCGCAACTACAGATTCAAATGGCTTCTACAGTCTTCACTGGACACCTGATATTTACGGAAAATACACGGTTATTGCCCACTTCACTGGAACAGAAGCTTACTATCCTTCTGTTGCTGAAACAGCCTTTGCTGTAGATCAAGCACCTGAAGCTACGCCACCTCCAGAACAGACACCTGCACCACCAACTGACACATACGTGTTAGGCTTTGGTATTGCTATTCTTGCTGCAGTTATCATAATCGGCGTGCTTATACTCTTGAAAGTAAATAAAAAGTAAAAGCTTAAAGACACAGAATCCAATCTACTCCCTTTTTTTCTTTTTTTAAAAATCCGAAAACAGTATTCCGACTGAATTTAAATAAATATGATGAACTGTTTAATTTTTAGGGAAAAATTAATTGTCCATTTGGTTTGTAATTTCTTTGGTTTGTCTAATAATTAATATTATTCCCTATTTTTTATCTCTTGAACATCAAAAACTTGAAAGAAGATATGGTTTACAAAAAGGAAAAGAAATCGGTGAGATCTATGCTATGATTTCAGGATGGGGCTTTTTTATTTTTTTATTTGGAATTTGGATTTCTCCGCAAGAACGATTTCTACTTCCTTTTATGCACGAGTTTTCATTACAAATCCCGATCTTAGACTTAACTATTTATCTAGTTAACCTGTTGATTTTCATTTCTTTCTTCTTAATTGGTGCATTTTTTGGCATTAAGGGGGTAATGCAAACAACATTAAAAGTTGCTGAAATGCATAGAACAAAAAAAATAATAACAAAAGGAGTATACACTATTGTTCGGCATCCGCAATATCTCGGTGCAATATTAGCACATATAGGCTTTTCTTTTCTCTTCTCCGCATTATACTCTTTACTAATTACCCCGATAGTAATTGCAATAGTATACATGATTTCTTGGAAAGAAGAAAAGGAATTAATAAGAGAATTTGATGGAAAATATGAAAACTACAAGAAAAAAGTTCCTATGCTAATTCCGAAAATTTAGTGAAATTGAAAAGAAGAAAATCTCATTTTTCTGTTCATTTTAAAAGAATTTATAACGTAACCATTTTGTTCCAATGACTTTTTCCCTTTATTCTCAAGAATTTTCTACCTACATAATTCTTATTTTTAATGAAGATAATTATGTATTAGGGAGGGATTGGAATGGAAAATAAAATAAAGATTAGGGTTTTAAATGAAAAAGATCTAGATGCTGTAGTTAAAATAGATAAAAAGGTTTTAGGAAAAGAAAGGCGTGAATTCTGGAAAAGAAAAATTGCTTATTCTGATATTTATCCTCGTCCAGCTTTAGTCGCAGAGATGAATAATAAAGTGGTTGGTTTTATAATGGGATACGTTAGTGGTTGGGAATTTGGAATACCTGATACTATTGGGTGGATTGATACATTGGGCGTGGATCCAGATTATCAGCGTCGTGGAATTGGAAAAACATTATTTCAAGCTTTAATTGATAATTTTAAACATAGTGGAAAAGAACAAGTTCCTGATTTAAAAGACAATAAAATATCAGAAATAGAAGGAGTAAATGTAGTTTATACATTAGTTAATTGGAATGATTGGGATCTTATTCAATTTTATGATAATATGGGATTTAAGAAAGGTGAAATGCTGAATTTAAAATTAAGAATTCGCTAATATTGTACAAAATTTTTTAAATTTTTTATTGTTTTAGTTTAGAGTATAAATTTTATTTTTGGTTTTGCTTTTAAGTTTTTTAGAAATAAAATAGGTGGTTAATACAATTAGTGTTGAGATAATAAATGCAGCTACAGTCGAAAACACGTTTTCTGGTACAATAAAGAATATAGACAAATTACATAGGAAGTGTAATAACACTGCTATAAGATAGTATTTTAGAGTTTGATGTTTTACAAGTCCATAAACTGTTATGGCGACAGCAAAAGGATGGAAAAATATTCTTGGAAAACACAAAAATAGTGACATACATCTATCAATTGTTAAAATAATAAATTCAACTATTCCAAATCCTAATCCTGCGAGAATTGCTAGATTAAAAAGTGACTTTTCTGTTTCACCATGCCTGTATAGCAATCCGAATAGCTTTGCAAATTCTCCAATGAAAGGAGCCAAAATTAGTTCAGAAATTAAAAGCTCATAAAAAGGGGGAATTCCAATCAGAGCATCAATAATCGTGCTGTGAAAATAAACATTTACTGGAATACCTATGATTGCGCCTGAAATGAAAAAAAACATCTTCTCTTTCCAACTTGGTGAGTGCAAAGGGATAGAGATTTGATTTTTTTTCATATCCTGGTTTATATTCAAGAATACACCATGCTGTTTAATGTGTCTTTTTTATTTGGATTTTTTGGTTAAAACAGAAAATAATGTGCTATTAATTAAATATAGAATTGATTGGCTTTAATAACTAAGTTAAAGTAATAGCTTCCCTAATTAATTGAAGAAAAATAAGAATAATAATAAGATCCTTTCTTGTATCTGAATTAATAGAAGTTTCTGCTTGAAAAAAGATTTGGTAAAAATGTCATCCAATAAGGGAAAAGAGTCATCACTGGCATATGGTGGGCAAGCTCTCATAGAGGGTGTAATGATGCGTGACAGAAAGCATATGGTGCTCGTTGTTAGAAAGCCGAATAACGAAATTTTGACTAATATTGAGGATTTGAGTCTTGCAGCAGATAAATTTCGGTTTTTAGGTGTGCCTTTTATTCGGGGAATTGTAGCATTGTTTGAGTCCTTTATTTTGGGTATGAAAGGGATTTTGTTTTCTGCAAATGCTGCTTTAAGCGAAGAAGATGAAGAAGAAAGTATAACTTTGGGTTATAAAGAGCTTATTTTAGTGGGCTTGGGTGCATTGGGGATTGTGAGTATCTTTTTTGTAGCGCCTTTTCTTTTAGCTGAATATTTGAATTTGACAGGTATTGTATTTAATATTGCAGAAGCTTTGATTAGGCTATTAATGTTTGTTTTATACTTAGTTTTAATTTCTTCTTGGGGTGAATTCAGGCGGGTGCTGCAATATCATGGTGCAGAGCATAAGGCAATTAATGCTCATGAAGCTGGTGTATCTTTGGAGATTGAAAAAGTCAAAGAGTTCCCTCGTTATCATCCGCGTTGTGGAACCAGTTTTCTGTTTATAGTTCTTATAATTAGCATTATTGTTTTCTCATTATTGCCTAGTACTGATTTTACTATAAGGCTTGCCTCTAGGTTGCTTTTGATTCCTGTTATTGCTGGTATATCTTATGAACTTTTGAAGTTGAGTGGAAAATACCAAAATTCAATTGTTATGAGAATTCTTACTGCCCCTGGATTAGCTTTTCAGCTATTGACCACTAAGGAACCTAGTGATGATATGCTTGAGGTTTCAGTCAAAGCAGTTCAAGAAATTACCAAATTGAGCAATGTGTAGTTTTTTAGGTCCTTTTTGTTTTTGGTCGATAAGAAATTTGGATTTCTGTTAAGCTGCTCTAGAATTGATTTATTATTATTGTAGGTTTTGCGAATTTAACTGTATATTTGATCAACAATAAGCTTTATATACTAATTCAAACGATAAAGAATACCCCAAAGTTTTCTTGTTTAAATCAAAGAAAATTAGAAGAATGCAAATCATGAATAAAGCTATAAAAAAAGTTATTGGGGTATGTCTTTTATTTTTCCCAAGTTGCATTGCTTATCTAGCAATTACTGCAAGTAGTGCCATATACTATAAAATTAAAGAAATTTTTTAAAATATTTCTTTTATTCCTGGCATACTTTTAAATCCTTAAATGCTTCAAGATTTTCTGTTAAAGTCATAACACTACCCATACTTTTTACATAGCTAACTGGCAAACAAAGTATTATTGAAGTACTTAGCTTTGGTTTCTTTAACCCAATTTCTATTTTTGGTTTTATATATCCAAGTTTCTCGTTGGCTTCTTTTGATAATTTCAGATCCAAATTAGTAATTTCCCAAGTTTCTGGGTTAAAATGGCCTCCAACAACTTCTCCAAGAGTGTATGCGTCAAGAGTGATTACTTTCATTCCATTTATTTTATTAATTTTCAATTTAAAATCACATGTAATAATGTAATAATGCTTTATTTGAATTTTTTTAGTATATAAAATGATTGCTAAGCAAAGAATATAGCAAGCACATTAGATTTTTGCATTGATTATTTCGCATATTTTTTCTGAATTTTTTGATGAAAAAACAAAAGTTCTTCCTTTAACAGGGACGATTTCAACAGCTTTTCCAAATGATGTAGTATAAGCCGTCGAGCCGTCAGAACCAAATCTCACTCCACTGCCTCCATATCTGCCGAAAGAGGCTTTTGTGGCTTGGCAAGAAACGATCTCTTTTAGTTTAATTATTTTTTTGTTGAAGATCCCGTATTTAATTGATAGTTGATTATTGTAAATTTTTATTTCTAATCCTCGGTAATTCCAAAAAAGGAATAAAACAAGAGCTAAAACTCCCCAAGCAATTGTGAATCCATATAAATCTTCAGTAGACAAATCCATGAATAATACCATAAATAAGGTTGCAAAAACAATGGTTGCTGAAAATAAAATTGTTAAAACCTTATTAAGGATTCCAGCTGGTACCCATTCTCTGTAGATATATTTGTGCATGAGTATGTATTTCTTTGTTCTATAATTTATTCTTTGAAAATAATATTAAGGGTTATCTGAGCATTTCTTTGCATATTGGGCATTCTATGCTTTTCTTTGCCCCTATTTTGGTTACTTTATTATTGCAAAAGTAACATATATGAATATTGCATTTTTTGCAACAGAAATTTGCATTATGGTTTCTGCAAACATCACATTTTTTAAATATGCAAAGATTACACAATATTATTCGAGATCTAAATCAAGGAAAATAGAATTTAAGCTAAAGGAAGAAACGACTAAAAGAAGTTGGGGAGAGATTTATCAAACTAACAATATTCTTATTTATCTAAATAGTATGAATTTCAAACAAAACTTTATTATTTCAACTACAAGTATCACTGCAAATAAATTAAATTAAAAAAGCAAGGATGATAAGTTTTGAGTCGAATTAAATGTGAAGACTGCAATGAGGAACTTTTAGCTACGAATGTCGAACTTTGTCCCTATTGTGGGAGCAAAAATCTAATAAAAAATGTCAAAAAAGAAGTAAATATTAGTGAAAAATTAGCTGAAATTTCTAAACTTGAAAGATCCGGAAAATATGGCAAAGCAGCAAAAGAATATGAAAAATTGGGAATGCAAAAAGAAGCAAAGAACTGCAAAAGACTGGGAATTGTCGAAGCTAATAAACTTGAAAAGGCAGGAAAATATGGGAAAGCAGCAAGGATGTATGAAGATTTAGAAATGTGGGAAAAAGCCTATAATTCTCTAAAAATGAAAGTAAGAAATATTGCCAAAAAAATTTAGAATACTTCTTTTTAGTAATTTTATTGTAGATTAAATTCCAATTAAAATTCTAAGTTCGAATTTTTTTATCTTTTTAACCTCAAGGATTATCTTTGAAAAAAATTCTTCTATAACATTCGTCTTCAACCTATTTGTTTTTCTTATTTCTTGCTTAGTTCATTTATTGTAGACTAATTAATTGAATACACACTCAAATTTGAAACAATATGGTTTTTTATTTTTACGAATAATAACAGTGTTTTACATACTCTTATATATCTTTTTCAACACTTAATGTCTAAAATTTAAGGAGAAAAAAAATTGAAAAAGAACGGAAAAGTAAAAAAGATTTCTACAATTGCGTTAATTACAATCTTAACAACTATGACTACACTTGCTGTTTTGCCAATAGCTAACGCTCAAAACTTGATTATGAACGTTGCAACATCGGGTATTGTGAACTTTCCCATTGCAGTTGACTTGAACGGTCCAACCGACCAATTGGAAGGCATAAAATTTGCTTACAAAGAACCAGGTGCTGCTGATTTCAATGTTACAACTGATCCCCCTGTTGATAATGAACCTGGTCTTCCTGGAGAACGTTATGTTACTGATCCAGGCGGTGACTTAGACATAGAATGGACACCAACTATGGTTGGTGATTATGAGGTTAAGTGGGTTATGCCCTCAACAGGTGCTGAGAGCAATGTTGTGACTATTAGTGTTTTGCAAGAAGTTAGACTAACATCATATCCTTATCTTGGAGTTATACCTAATCCGGTGGGAGTTGATCAAGTCGTATTATTGCATGTTGGAATGAATAGACCTGCTGGGCTTGTTGATACTGGATGGGAGGGCTTAACTGTAGACATTGAAAAACCTGATGGAACCAAGCAAACTGTAGGACCAGTTAAAACTGACTCTACGGGTGGCACTGGAGCAACATTTACACCTACTATGATCGGAACTTATAAGCTAAAGACTATCTTTCCTGAACAACAAGCGCCATGGAATGGAATAACCTACAGTGCTGCAGAAAGTGAAGTAGTGGAACTAGTAGTACAAGAAGAACCTATACCTTATCATCCAGGATATCCCCTTCCAACCGAATACTGGACTCGTCCAATAGACTCTCAACTCAGGGAATGGAGTACAATAGCTGGAAACTGGCTACAAGACCCCAATGGTTTATATGCTCCCAATAATGACGATGCACCTGACACAGCTCATATTTTATGGACAAAGCCACTTGATACTGGCGGTCTTGTTGGTGGCGATGTTGGAGCTGGAGAGCAATCTTTTGAAATAGGCGATGCATATGAAGGCAAATTTAATACACGATTCATCCTTGCTGGAAGACTCTACTACACATCAGGCGGATCACGCGGCAATCCTGGTCCAATAGTAACCCACTGTGTAGATTTGCACACTGGTGAAGAGCTTTGGTCAAAAGTATTTCTTGACAACAGAACCATATCCTTCTGTCAAACGCTATATTGGGATGCATTTAACATGCACGGTACGTTTGACTACTTGTGGATAACAATAGGCAGAACTTGGTATGCATTTGATGCATACAGTGGAGACTGGAGATTTACAATAGAGAACATGCCCAACGGAGAGCGTATGATAGGTCCTAACGGCGGTATTCACATATTAAGCGTTAATAGAGGAGCTGGAGAGATGCGTCTTTGGTCTATGGATGGCTGGATTAAAGCTAGTTATGGATCTACTGCAGGAAGTTGGGGAAATAACATGGAAGGACAAGTACATGATGCTAATAACTGGGATGATAACTGGGTTTGGACTAAATCAATACCCACTGATCTGCAAGGTGGAGTTGAAGCAGCTTGGTATGGTGATAGAGTCGTTGGCGGAACTACAAGCACTACAGAAGTTACATTATGGGGTTTAAGCTTAGCAGAGGGATCTGAAGGAACAGTTTTGTTCAGAAATACTTGGCAAGCACCACCTTACTGGGAAGAGGGCGATGTTAGTGTACCTGGCTTTGGCTTACCTTGGGTGGTATGGAGCCACTTAGATCATGTTGCAGTTCTATGGGTAAAAGAAACCCGAGAAAATTTTGGGTTTAGCTTAGAAACCGGAAATAACATTTGGGGTCCAACTGAACCACAGTATTATATTGATGCAATCGATGATACACATGCCTGGTCAAGAGCGATTGGTCCTGGCTACTTCTACTCTTTGAGCTTAGGAGGAATAGTATACGCCTATGATATTCAAACTGGTGAACTGAAATGGACCTACGAAGCAGAGGATCCTTACCAAGAGTTTCTGTTTGCTAATAACTGGTGGGGTAAACCTTGTTTTGTTACTGATGGAAAAATTTACTTAGGCAGTATGGAGCACTCTCCTATTGATCCTAGACCTCGTGGTGCACCATTCTATTGTTTGGATGCAGAAACTGGGGAGTTAATTTGGAGAGCTGATGGATTGTTCCGTCAAACCCGATGGGGAGGACGAGCAATAATTGGAGATAGCATAATCGCAGCCATGGATACATACGATCAACGCGTATATGCAATAGGCAAGGGTCCTAGCGCAACAACAGTTGCTGCACCCGATATTGGTGTTGATGAAGGAAGTAGTATTGTGATAAGCGGTACTGTAATGGATGTATCTCCAGGCACGACTTCCACTAGTGTTGCTCTTAGATTCCCAAATGGTGTACCTGCAGTCTCTGATGAGAGTATGAGTGAATGGATGGGTTATGTCTACAAAAACTTCCCAATACCCGCTGATTGCAATGGTGTTGATGTTACTATTGACGTTATTGACGCAAATGGTAACTTTAGAAATGTTGGCACAGCAACAACATGTTCTACCGGATACTACAGTATAGCTTGGACACCAGATATTTATGGTGAGTACACTGTGATCGCTACTTTTGAGGGCACTGATGGATATTATGCGTCCTATGCACAGACTTCATTTGTGGTTGATCAAGCACCATCACCTACAGCACCACCGGGCGCAACACCTGCACCACCAACTGACACGTATGTTATGGGCTTTGGAATAGCAATTCTTGCGGCAGTAATCATAATTGGCGTTGTCATCATCTTGATGATGCGCAAAAAATAAACAAAATAAAATCTAATCTACCCCCTTTTTTTTTCGAGAAAAACAAAGATGGATAAATTTTTCTTAGTTAAGTTCATTTTCTAAAGAAAATTTAGTAGATGGATGGGATTTAAACCGAAAATGGCGGATTTTTAATCCTCCTATTTTTTGTGTTTTGATTTATCATTTGCTGATTAATTTCTTATTGCTGAAGAAATTAATTTTTTTTAAATAATTATCTAATCAATTTTTATCACATACTGAGTCCATATATATGAAAAACTTTTTTCATTATGCCATTCAATCTACTTTTTTTGTTTCATTTTAATACGTTTACATTGAAAAGTTTCTGATTTAGATTTTCTTTGAATCCATATTAAGAAAGTATATTCTTACTTTTTCCTAAACAATAGAAAGAGAATTACTGATCCAAGTATTACTATAACAATTATTAAACCTAAAACTAATGGATCAATTGGAGATGTTGATGGTTGAGGTGTTTCCGTAGGACTAGGAGAAATTATGGGAGACGATGTGGGCGTAGGAGTTATTGTTGGAGCTGGCGATATAGTAGGAGTTGGTGAAGGACTAGATGTTGTGGGATTTAACACATAAAGAGACCAAGAGTTAGGATCAAATTCGTTATCATTGTTATCTATAACTGCATATCCCTCATTTAGCAAAACTTTGTTCACATTTAGTAAGTGAGTTGAGTTATAGTAGGTGTATACCACGCAGACAATTCTAGTTCCTGTAGTATCAAATTGATAGTAATCATCAATATCTAAGTACACCGGTTTCATGTAAATTAAATCTGATAAGAAATCTTTTGCCTCTTGACCTCCTGGTTCATCTAATTCAGGGGTATTAATGTCAGCAAGTCTTATCGTATCTTCAGTATACACATCGAAAGTGTTTCCATCAATTATATTTGTTACCAAGGCAGTACCATCAACTTCCACACAGAACCCAGTCTTAGTAAAACTAAATAGAAACAAGAAGAAAAGAATAAAAAATAACAAGGATTTCTTAATCATTTGCTTTTCCAGAAATACATACAATATAATTTACTAATTATCTTTTTTCACTGGTAGAGAATATAATCCAACCTATCATAAAAACAATGCATGCTACTGGTAATAATATTAAACGTAAAAATTTATATGTTCTAATCATTTTAAATGCCCTTTTTATTCTCTTTCAGTTTTTTAATGTGAATCACAATTTAATTTCAGAGGTTCAGAGTGCATTATTTATAGTTTTTTCAGGATTTTAAAATAGAGACTTTTTATATTTGGATCTGAAGATCAGGGATTCTATGATCAAATAGATTTGAAGCTCAACAATTTATTTAATAACAAAATAATAGACTGTATTTCTCAAAATTCAAGAACAAAGAGGATAAGAGACATGACAAATAATCTTGAAATTAATTTTTGCAAAGTCTTAGTGAAAAAATCATCAGGTAATAATACGTTTGAACAATATGAAGAGCCACTAATTGATATATTAGATGAAGGAGATAATGTTAAACTCTTAGTTCAAAGTAGATGCTTTGATCAACAATTCAGTATTCATTTAAATAAAAACAGAGACGGAATAACAATTTGTATAGAAAAATGCTATAAAAAAAATGAACTGGAAAAAATAGAATGCAAAGATGTTTGTAGCCAGAATATCCCTCTCAATTTAAAAGAGCTTCAATTAGAAGATATGTTATTTGTAGTATCAACATGTAACAATAACAATGCTCTTGAAATAATAATTCCAAAGATTAAACAAGTTGGAAAATGAAATATCTTCATAAAACGAATGATACTTCACGGGAAAGAAACTATTACGATTGAAGGGGATTTATAAAAAGGCAGATTTAAGACTTTTTATTGATTTTTATTAGATGGCTTTTGGTAATTTTTAGGCTTATTATAACAAGGTTTTTTTGGTCAGAAGCTATATTTTTAGTGCAAAAATAAATGGAGGTGGCTAGAATCAGAAGTGAAGATATTATAGATAAGGATGTGTTGGTTGGGGAAGAAAAAATTGGAAAGGTTAAAGGTGTTATAATAGATCCTGTAGAATGGGAATTAACCCATCTTGAAGTTAAATTGACAAAAGATGCGGCAAAAGAAATATTCGGTTCAAAAGCAGATTCCACAAATAGATTAGCAATCTCAGCTTTACGCAAAGGAAAAGCTTGCTGTACAGAAAAAGGAGTAATAATCAAAGTTTCCAAGAAACAATTAAATATCTATCTTAGGCCTTTATGATTTTTTTATAATTTTTCCTTCTTTTCTTACTTTCTGTGTTAGTATCAATTTTTTAATTAAATTCAAACTTTTATAGTAGATTAAAGCAAATAGCCCTCAAAGGAATAAATGAATTAGTAAAATCCGGTAGTAGTGAAACACTACACCTGAAAAGAACTTGGAAGATTGAAGAGCATTTATGAAAAACCAAACTTGAAAATAATATTGATTTAATTCACAGAATAATGCTGTTAAGCATACCTTATTGTCTTTTTACCACAAAAACAACTATTACAGATCCTAATATAATTAAAATTCCTANACTAGTATACTTTAGAGTAAAACTTGATACCAAATTTGGCGGTGGTGTTGGATTGTCAATTACATTTAATTCTACGCTGTCAGTATCAACGTTCCATCCTTGTGAGTCTGTAATTTTGCAATAATAATAGTAGGAACCTACTTTGCTTTTTGATATTGAAAATTCTGCTGATCTTGCGCTATCAACAGCGCTAACTCCTGTTTCATACCACTGGTATGAGTAGGGTGCGATACCTCCTGAAACACTCGCAGTAAAAAACGCCTTTTTGTTAGGTGTAACCGTTACAATTTTAGGCGTTATGGAAAACTGCATATGCATTATTGGTGTTGGCGTTGGGGTAGATGTAGGTTTTGGTGTAGGAGAAGGAGTTATTGTTG
>JGI2160J19893_10000017_pt1 | contig 44166 bp, 50 predicted proteins | sample DeeMarSeWOR28_12_FD_19893 | JGI IMG/M metagenome (IMG submission 19893)
CGCTAGGAAGGATCCTTTGTGACCGTACCAAGAACCGACACAGGTGTCCCTNGGCGAGAAACCTAAGGCGTGTCGGGTATACACTAATGCGAGGGAACTCGGCAANTTAGCCCCGTANCTTTGGTATAAGGGGTGCCTGCTCTTTCAGCCTTGTGCTGGTAAAAGCAGGTCGCAGTGACAAAGGGGTCTCGACTGTTTAATAAAAACATAGGAAGCCGCAAGCGCGAAAGCGTGTGAACGGCTTCTGAATCCTGGCCAGTACAGGTACCTGAAACCTGGGTCCAACTGGGCTAAGGGCCTGCAAACGCCGGGAGTAACTCTGACTCTCTCAAGGTAGCCAAATGCCTTGTCGGGTAAGTTCCGACGTGCATGAATGGATCAACGAGGGCCCCACTGTCCCCGCGTAGTACCCGGTGAATCCACATAACGTGGACGAACAGTCCACGATCTCCCAGCGGGAAAAGAAGTCCCTGTGGAGTTTTACTGCAGCCTGCTGCTGGAATACGGTTGTAGATGCAGAGCGTAGTCGGGAGCCGTTAATCCTGGTTTCTCCGGGAACCAGAGGAGGCAAAAATGGAACACCGACTTTTTGCAATCGTGTTTCTTACCATCGCTTTGCGCGGTGGAACAACGGTAGGTGGGCAGTTCGGCTGGGGCGGCACGCCTTCGAAAAAATATCGAAGGCGCCCTAAGGTTGGCTCAGGCGGGACAGAAATCCGCCGTAGAGTGCAAGGGCAAAAGCCAGCCTGACTGGATCCTTAAACGCAAGGGATCCAGAGGCGAAAGCCGGGCTTAGCGATCATCTATGTCCCCATTGGTGGGGGCTAGATGCGTCAGAAAAATTACCCTAGGGATAACAGGCTTGTCGCGGGCGAGAGTCCCCATCGACCCCGCGGCTTGGTACCTCGATGTCGGCTCTTCCTATCCTGGCCCTGCATAAGGGGCCAAGGGTGAGGCTGCTCGCCTATTAAAAGGGAACGTGAGCTGGGTTTAGACCGTCGTGAGACAGGTCGGACTTTATCTGTTGGGAGTGCGGGCTGCCTGAGGGGAAAGGGTCCCCAGTACGAGAGGAACGGGACGCTGTGGCCTCTAGTTAACCGGTTGTCTGACAAGGCAGTCGCCGGGCAGCCACGCCGCTGAAGATAAGAGCTGAAAGCATCTAAGCTCGAAGCTTCTCCCGAAAAGAGGCAGCCATTCCCGTTTTTACGGGACAAAGGCACCCATAAAAGATGGGTTTAATGGAACTGGGGTGTAAGCTGGAAGATTTCGATCGACCAGTTCAGCCCGCAGTCCCCAACCGCCTAAGGTGTCAGACTAGGTAGTGTCTGAGCGATATTTGGTGAAACCAAAAAAGGGTGCAAATCTAAGGCCTATGCATGATTAAAATTTCTAACAAAAACTGAAATTTCTTAGTATATTTAAAATTAAATGAAAAATTAAGGGTTTAAACATAAAATTTCTAAATTTTTCATAGATTAAAAGGAAATTCTTAATGATTATTAACCTTGGCTTATTTGATTTCAAATGATGTGCATATTTCTTCAACTGTTCTGTTTAGAGTTAGTTCAGCTATATCTTGACTATAATCAAGTATTCGTCTAGAACTATCCATCACCAGTCTATAAATAGCCGCATTATTTGGATCTAATTTCTTAATAGATAATAATCTGAGTAAATCATTTTCATTCTGAATAAAACTTCCTCGTTTTGCAATAATTTTTTCAGAATCGGTATATGATCTTTTAAACATTGCTTTCATAGTTTCTTCAAATAATTTATGTGCTTCGGAGTTAAAATTTAGTATTTGGAGATAAACCTCTTCATCTAGAGGTTCTTTTATGAAAATTTCTTCATTATCAACTTGCTTTTTTAAGTTTGCCAAATTATTTATTATATTAAGTGCATTTTCCGTGATATTCTTAATATCATTTACAATAATTCTATATAATAAAAATTCTTTAGGTGTTTTAAAACCAAGTTCTCTAAACATGTTTCTTGAAATTCCGAATTTTAATTGACGAACAATATACAATCCAAGTCTATTTGCGTCGTTGCGTGCATTGATTACACTTTCAAAAAGTTCCTTCTTTTGATCTTTTAGAGCTAATATTGTGTCTCTATTTGCTGAGAGTGCTATTATTGCCATTCTTCTAACTGCTTTTTCAATAGGAAATTCAGAGTGTTTTATGAGTGTCTGTAGCACAATTTCATCTTGTGTTTCATCAATTATTTCTGCGCCTAGCAAAGTGTTTCTAGCAAATTGTTTTATTTTATTCTTGGTTTTTGTTGCATCCTCTGCACTTTTGAAGTGAATTCTAATTATATCTGCGCTTATCACATAAAGAGCTCTTATCATTCTTAGTATTGCGTATAAATCTTCTTTTGTTGCATCAATGTTGATAAAGTATTCTTTGAGTTTAGCTTCTGTAATATCTCCCGTTTTTTCTTTGATTTTTCTAGGTATTAATGTTATAGTTGAATCAGAATGTAAGTTAAATGCAATTTCACTTCCTTTTTCCAAGTTAAGATTTTTTATCCATTCTTTTGGAAGTGATATTATATAGGAACCACGTCCTGTGCTTTGCACTCTTCTATATCCTAAATCTTTTTCTGCGATTATATATCCCGCCCAATATGTTTCATATATTATGTATAGATCATAACCTTGAATATAAATGATTTTCAACAAGATTATATATAATGTATTTCCTTGAATAGGCTGGTTTCGATATAGTGTATTGAATAAAATAGCACAGATGATAGGATAATTCAAAATTCATAGCATCTGAGTTATGGTTATTGAATAAAATTATTTACAGAATAAAGAAGGAAAGAAATTGAAGAAAATCATTTCAAAACAACAATATTGTATGGGTTGTGGACTTTGTGAAGTTTATTGTACAGTGTCTCATTCAAAATCAAAGGATATAATAAAAGCTTACAATAGAGAAAATCCTCGTCCAGTTAGCAGAATTAATTTGGAAGTTCAAAAACCTGTGTCATTTGCACTTCAATGTAGACATTGTGAAGATGCACCATGTGTTGACGCTTGCTTAACAGGAGCTATGAAAAAGGATAGCGAATCAGGAATAGTTACTCATGATTATGAAAAATGCATTGGTTGTTGGACCTGTATTATGATTTGTCCTTATGGTGCAATAATGAGAGATAATACTGGAAAAGCTGTTTCAAAATGTGATCTTTGTTCTGAATTTGGAGAACCAGCTTGTGTGACTCACTGTCCAAATCGAGCACTTGTGTATAAAGAGGTGAAGCTGTAGTGTCAAAGTATGTTATTGTGGGTGGTTCTGCTACTGGAATGGGTGCTATTGAAGCAATAAGAGAAGTAGATCTTTTGGGCTGTATTACTCTAATTTCTGAGGAAGTTTGTCCCTATTATTCTAGACCAATGATATCCGATTTAGTTAGTGGAAAAGCTGATTTTAATAAAATGAAATGCAGAGAAGATAATTTTTGGAAAAAGAATAACGTTTTAGCTATTGTTGGTCAAAAAGCAGTAAATCTAAATCTTTCAGAAAAAAAAATCACTTTGGATAATAATGAATTAATAAAATATGAAAAACTACTTATTGCTACAGGAGGAACCCCTTTTATACCTAAAATTAAAGGCGGTAACAAAAAAGGTGTCTACTCCTTTACTACGATTTCAGATGCAACACTTTTAGAATCAAAAATTGAAAAATCAAAAAATGTTGTTGTTGTAGGTGGAGGACTTATTGGAGTAAGTGTAACTGAGGCCTTAGTTAACAGAGGATTAAAAGTCACTATGGTAGAATTAAAAGACCATATTTTAAGTTTAATTTTGGATGAAAAATCTTCAGAAATGATTCAGAAAGCAATTGAAGAAGCAGGCGTTACCATTCTAACAGGTAAGACAATTAAAGAAATTATTGGTAAACCAAATAACGAGAAATTAGTAGCTGGTGCAATACTTACAGATGGAAATAAAATTGATTGTGACTTGATAATCATTGCGATAGGTGTTATTCCACGCATAGATATCACTAAAAAAACAAATCTAAAGACCAATCGCGGGATTCTAGTAAATCGAAGAATGGAAACAAATATTGCTGATGTTTATTCTGCAGGAGATGTAGCTGAAGCCTATGATTTCCTTTTGGAAGAAAATCGTCTCCTTCCTCTTTGGCCTCTTGCATACCAAGAAGGAAAAGTAGCAGGATATAATATGGCTGGGAAAGATGTGATTTACAGCGGTGGCACTGCCATGAGTTCACTGAAATATTTTAATATGCCAATAATCACTTTTGGTATCACAAATCCTAAAGAAATAAAAGATTTTGAAATATTAACAAAATTTATTCCTAAAAAGAAAATTTACAAAAAAATACTGCTTAAAAACAATAAAATTGTTGGCTTGACTTTTATTAATGAGATAGAGAAAGCTGGAATATTTTTCCAACTCTTAAAACAAGGGATTAATATTAAGAAATTTAAGCGGACTCTTATTTCAGATGAATTTGGAATAGCATCTCTTCCTAAATCTCTAAGGAAAAAAATTTTTGAGGTGGACTAATTGCAAAATTTAACTAAAATTAATAATCCTTATTCTGATGACAAAGATTTCTCTGGTTGTTCAATATTTGGTATGATGGATCTAAATGGTAATAGGTTTTCATCTGAGGGTCCTGTTAGAGCAATTGCGAATATGCATGATAGGGGTAATGGTCTTGGCGGAGGTTTTGCAATCTATGGAATTTATCCAACTTTCGAGAAATATTATGCTTTTCATATAATGTATTTATCTAAGACTGCGAAAGAAAAAGTTGACAGAAAGTTAGCCTCCAAATTCAATATTATTTACGATGAAGAAATGCAAACAAAACCAGCAAACGTAACCGAACCTCCATTGGTTTGGAGATATTTTGTTGAACCAAGAAAAATTAAACCAAAAGATGAGCAAATTGAAGATTATGTAGTTAAAGCGGTAATGCAAATTAATGCTGAAATAGAGAATGCTTATGTGTTTTCTAGTGGCAAAAATATGGGTGTTTTTAAGGGAGTAGGATTTCCTGAAGATGTAGCTGAATTCTTTTGTCTAGAGGACTATCAAGGCTATCTTTGGACTTGTCATGGCCGTTTTCCTACGAATACTCCAGGTTGGTGGGGTGGTGCACATCCTTTCAACATTCTAGATTGGACTATAGTTCATAATGGCGAGCTTTCTTCATATGGTATTAACAGTCGTTTTTTGGAAATGTATGGATATGAATGTACAATGCAAACAGATACTGAAGTTTTAGCATATGCGGTTGATTTGCTTATGAGAAAGCAGCGCTTGCCATTTGAATTAGTTTCTAAGATATTGGCAGCTCCTTTATGGAATGAAATCGATTCTATGAAAGCAGAAGAAAGACTTCTGTTTAGCGCTTTAAGACAAACCTATGGAAGTTTGTTAATGAATGGACCGTTTAGTATTATTGTTGCTCATCATGGTGAAATGATTGGGTTAACTGATAGAATCAAGCTTCGTCCATTAGTGGCTGGTCTTAAGGATGATGTTTTGTTTATTTCATCGGAAGAAGCGGCTATGCGCTTAGTTTCTCCCAATTTGGATACCTTCTGGTATCCGAGAGGCGGAGAACCGGTCATTGGTAAATTGAAAAATCAAAAGTTGCTCGAGACGATGAATCCAATGGAGAGCAAATAATAATGAAAACTTATTCATTGCCTGAGTATGTAATTGATCGAGATCAAGATCGATGTATACGTTGCAAGGTTTGTGTTAATCAATGTACCTATGATACTCACTATTATGATGAAGAAGACGATTTAATTCGTTCTAGTGAAGAAAACTGTGTAAATTGTCAACGTTGTGTTACTTTCTGCCCAACAAATGCAATTACTATTATAAAGAATCCTAATAAATCTCGAAGTAATGTTAACTGGACTCAAGAGGCAATAGGGGATTTAAAAAAGCAAGCTGAATCAGGGGTTGTGGTTCTTACTGGTATGGGCTGCGATAAACCTCATTTGACTTATTGGGATAGGCTTTTGCTCAATGCGAGTCAAGTAACGAATCCTTCTATTGACCCTTTAAGAGAACCAATGGAAATACGAACATATTTAGGTTCAAAACAAGATAGGCTAGAAATAGACTTAAAAGATAATAAATTTAATCTAAAAACAAAGTTATCTCCCCAGCTTCTTCTTGAAACGCCTATTATGTTTTCTGCTATGTCTTATGGTGCAATTAGTTTAAATGTACATGAAGCTCTTGCACGTGCTGCAGTGGAATGTGGAACTTATTTTAACACTGGCGAAGGTGGATTAGATAAAAGATTGTACAAGTATGGTAAAAACGCTATTGTCCAAGTTGCATCCGGTCGTTTTGGCGTTCATTCTGAATATCTAAGTTCTGGCGCAGCAATAGAAATAAAGATTGGCCAAGGTGCAAAACCAGGTATTGGTGGACATTTACCTGGAGAAAAGGTCACTAAACATGTTGCCAAAACTAGAATGATTCCAATTGGAACAGATGCTCTCTCTCCGGCACCTCAACATGATATTTACTCCATCGAAGATCTAAGGCAATTAATTTTTGCATTGAAAGAAGCTACAAATTATAAAAAACCAATTTCTGTCAAGATTGCTGCTGTTCATAATTCACCTGCGATTGCAAGTGGAATGGTTCGTGCTGGGGCAGATATTATTGCATTAGATGGAGTTAGAGGATCAACTGGAGCAGCGCCTAAAGTAATCCGGGATAATGTGGGTATTCCAATTGAATTAGCTATAGCTAAAGTTGATCAGCGGTTAAGAGATGAAAAAATTCGAAATCAGGCTTCCATAGTTGCAGCAGGAGGTATAAAAAGCAGTGCTGATGTAATCAAAGCTATTGCTTTGGGAGCTGATGCTGCATACATAGGTACTGCTGCATTAGTAGCAGTTGGCTGTACAATTTGTCAAAGATGTTATACCGGAAAATGTCCTTGGGGTATTGCAACTAGTGATTCTTGGATCTCTAAAAGAATTAATCCCGATATAGCTACAGAAAGACTTGTGAATCTTCTAACAAGTTGGAGTTTAGAAATTAAAGATATTATGGGTGGCATGGGAATAAATGCTATTGAAAGCTTACGTGGAAATAGGTTGGCTCTTCGTGGTGTAGGTTTAACTGATACAGAATTAAAAATATTAGGAGTAAAAATGGCTGGTGATTAAATTAATATGATCAAAGTAGAAAAAATGGTGTCCAAAATAGATTCTAATTCATTTTCATATATTAAAAAAGAAGATGCTGCTTGGAAAGTTGATGCTGCTGGAGTATATTATAAAGATCTTAATGATGCATTAAGAAATATTGTGGGTCAGGGAGCAAAAGAAATTGAACTTCAGCATGTATTTGGTCAGAGATACATAGGTACAGATTTAGGAAATGATGTAAAATTAACGATTTTTGGAACGCCTGGAAATGATTTAGGAGCTTTTATGAATGGCCCAAAAATTATTGTAAATGGGAATGCTCAAGATGGTTGTGGTAATACAATGAATGAAGGAGAACTAATTATTTATGGTAGGACTGGGGATCTAACTGGGCATTCAATGCGGGGAGGAAAAATCTTTGTTCGAGATGATGTTGGTTATCGTGTAGGCATACATATGAAAGAATATAAAAAGAAAAAACCTACTATCGTGATAGGTGGATCTGCGCAAGATTTTCTTGGTGAATATATGGCAGGTGGAATAATCCTAGTTCTGGGGTTAAATTTAAAAAAAGGAGACTGCTGTAAAGCAAGATTTGTTGGCACGGGTATGCATGGAGGAGTTATTTACGAACGAGATAAAATCCTTAAATGTGCAAAAGGAACGCGATTAATGAATATTGGCAAGCGTGACAAAATATTAATTGAGAGCTTAGTTCAAGAATATTGCAATAATTTTAATGTAGATTCAAAGAAAATTATGAACTCAAAATTTTACAAGATTGTACCAATTTCAAAAAGACCTTATGGACAACTTTATTCTCATTAGATCCATCTTTATGGAAAAATTAATAAAAATTATGAGCTTCTTTTCTTTTCTCTGTTTCTTCATTAAATCGAAGTACTTGATCAATTATTTCCACATTTGATAACAGCATTCTCCTGCAACAGTATCTGCTAAGATCTAAACTATCTAATACATCGCTAGCATTTTCACCAGTTTTTATTCTCCTAGCAAACTCTTCCCATTTATCTCCAACAAGTTTTCCGCAGGTAAAACATCTAACAGGAATAATCATTATTATACTCCTCCCTATCTGTAGCTCTTTTGACCTTTAGCCCTAGCACCAGGTCCTCCAAACTTCTTCGTTTCTTTTCTTCTTGAATCACCAGCTATCATAGTTCTGTCATATTCTGAAAAAACAGTACGCAAATGACTGCTTTTTGTCCATTTTAATAATCCATTTGCAACTGCCATACGAGCAGCTTCCGCTTGTCCCATATATCCACCACCGGAAGTCTTTACATCTATGTCTACTTCTTTCCAAAAATCTTTACCAGCTTGCATCAGTGGTTCCATAATCTTTTCTCTGGCAATTTCAGGTTCTACAATTTCAACTGGTATCTTATTAATTCGTATTTTACCGCTGCCTGATCTAACAATAGCCCTTGCAAGAGCGGTCTTTCGTTTTCCACTTACAACAATAATCTTTTTGCTTGGCATAATTATTTAACCTCGTTCCATCCAATTTCTTTTGCTAAATCTCCAAGAGTTAGGTAAGGCCCTCTTAACTTTGATGCTTTCGCCTCTTTTATTGTTATCATTTGGGTGCTCTCAAATTCATGAGGAATTCCCAAAAAAACTTTCAATCTCTTATAGGCATTTTTTCCTTTTGGTTGTCTATGAGGAAGCATTCCTTTTACTGTCTTCCTTAATATTCTATCTGGTCTCCTATAGTGGAAAGGTCCTTTTCTAGGAGAACCTACTTTAAGAAATTCTTTGGTTTCAACTACTTTACTTTTTTTCTTTCCAGAAATTATAGCTTTTTCAGCATTAAGTATTATCACTCTATTTCCATTTAAAAGACTTTTAGCAACAATACTAGCCATTCTTCCTAATATTAGACCATCAGCATCTACAATATTAGTTGTGTTTGTTATGATTTGCATCTCTTTCACTTAATTAGCTTGATTCTTTTTCCTTTTGGGTTTTTTTCCATGAGTTCTTGAATGGTTAAATATTTTGATTCTGCTGCTTTAATTTTTTCTTTTGCTTTTCTAGATAAGCTAAACGCAGCTAATTCTACTGGATGATCCAACTTGCCCGTTCCAAGAACTTTTCCAGGTACAATTACAACTTCATTTTTTTCTGTGTATCTGTTTATTTTACTTAGATTAACCGCTGTTCTCTGCGGCTGAGATTTTGTTAAATATTTAGCTATATTTAACCAAATACTTGTTTTATTTTCACGACTTTGTTTTTTGAGTAGACGTATAAGTTTAATACGTTCAGGATTCGTTGATTTAGTTTGATTCACTTCTTTATTGCCTCGATTTCTCTCTTTAATTCAGTAAGTTGTTCTTCTAATATTTTAGTTGTTTGTTGGATTATTTTCTCTGGAGGTAGCACTCCTGTCGACTCTATACTCAAAATATAAGCATTTTTTTCCCAAGTAATTTTTATTGGTGGCACATTTTTTGGGCATTCATCAACACAATCCATGCATAAATTGCAAGCAAGAAGGTTCTTTATTTCAACCCTTTTCCCCTTCATTCCAAGTACTCTTTTTGGACATATATCTACACATTTTGAACAATCTTTACACTCTTTACTCGGTACCTCAATTTTAGGATAGTACTTATAGGTGCACATTGAGACCGGTTGCCACTTTGCATGTTTTTTCCCTTTTCCCAATCTTGCATATGCTTCAAACTTTAATTTTTGTCCTTTTGATAGTTTTACTATAGGAATTTTGTCAGAGACTGGGATCACAGCTGGATTTTCTGAGACTAATTCTCCAGAATATACAGTTTGCGTTTGATCCCTAGCTTCTGAGTTCATTGTTAATGTTACTCGACAAAGATTGCATCCAAATTCGCTTGCGCATGAACAATTTTCAGGAAGATTGTAACCTTCTAAATCTGTAGTTAAAGGTATAAGTCCTAACCTATGTGAAATAATTTCATCCTGCAAAATCGAGGAGTTTTCGATCACAACTACTTCATCAATTGACATGCTTGGGACTTCTGAAACTATTATTCTTCGTAAGCTGTTCATCAATGAAACATCAACATCTTTGACAATTAATCGAATAATTTTTTCATCTTTTTCTTGAACTTCAATTTTCACTTGATATTACACTCCCAACTATCTGTCAATAATAAGATTGTGCGGATCAATAGAAGTATTGGTGGATTATTTCAATTTTTCTATTTGGAATTTAATAAACATCTTTATTTTATTTCTTTTATTGTGGAAGAGTTAAGATCTTTAGGATTAAAAAATATTAAACTCTTCTCCCTCTTCTGCCCCCAGGTCTTCTAGTTCCATCATGGGGAACAGGTGTAACTTCTTCTATTCTTTCTATTCGAAATCCAAATCTAGCGAATGCTCTGATAGCTGCTTGAGCTCCAGGACCTGGTGTTCTAGGCCCTGATCCACCAGGGGCACGTACTTTAATATGTATAGCCGTTATTCCTTTATCTTGAGCTATTCCTGCAGCAGCTGAAGCTGCTCTCATTGCAGCGTAAGGAGAAGATTCCATTCTATCTGCTTTTACGAACATTCCACCACTTGTTCTAGCTATTGTTTCAGCGCCCGAGATGTCTGTTATATGAATAATAGTATTATTATAAGAGCTGTAAATGTGTACTATACCCCATTTCTCATTTTTTTTGCTACTCATCTTCTTCTTTTACCCCTCCTTCCTCTTGGAGCTGGTCTTAATTCTATTTCTTTTGCAACAACGGATAAAGATTGTCTAAGTGGATGCTCCCCTGATGCGATAGAACTTAGAGGGTTATATGTAATTTGTTCCTCCTTTTGCTTTGGTACAATATAACCAGGAACAGTAACTCTTCTATTTGCAATTGTAATGTGACCATGCGTTATTAATTGACGTGATTGAAAAATTGTTCTTGCTAATCCTTTTCGAAAAACTATTGTTTGAAGTCGTCGCTCAAGTAAATCTTCTATCGATAAATCCAAAACATTATCTAAAACAGCTGTTTGATCAAGCACTCCCATTTTTTTTAACCGTAATAATAATTCATTTTCCATTTTTGCCCTTTCAGTTGGAGTTTTACTTATTAATGAACGTGCTATTCCCCTAAATTTTGACAATTCAGTTTTTTGGCGCCATAATTCATGTTTATTTCTTAAACCATATTGTCCGAGAAGCTTTAGCTCTTCTTCTAATCTATCTTGGCTCCATTGACTGCGCGGAGTATCGTATTTTTTTCTCTGTTTTTTCGGGTCTCCCATTTTTTATCTACTCTATTTATTTTCCTCCAGATCGTAGAGATTTTTTCTTTACTCCCAAAGATTTGCCTGCTCTTCCAGTTGTTTTTGTTCTTTGTCCTCTGACTTTCAAACTATATGCATGACGGTATCCACGCCAAGATTTAATTTCTTTAGTTAAATCAATATCTTTTTTTGTTCTGAAAATTAGATCTGAACTTATCAAATGCATATCTTTTCCTGTTTCAATATCTTTTCTTTTGTTAAGCAGCCAACCGGGTAAACCAAATTTCGTTGGTTCTTCTATTATTTCCTCAATTTTTGAAATTTCAGTTTCTGAAAGAAATCCAACTCTTAAATTCGGATTTATTCCAGCTTTTTTGAGAATAGCATTTGCAAGATTTAGACTGATTCCTTTTATTCTTGCTATACCATAAACTGTCTTTAAGGTTCCAGGTACGTCTGTACCCATTATTCGGAGAATATAGCGATATTCTTGTGACATTAAATTTTCATCCATTCAAGCTTGAAGCTAACTACGAAAGGGAAAAATAATTTATTTAAACCTTCCTTTTAAAAATATCTTTCATAATCATTCGATTGCAAATAAGAATCATGATTATAATCAGAATCATGATTATAATCGCTTAGTTCCTCTTATTCAAAGAGCATTTTAAAAATTGAAATTTCCATTAATCATTTTCCTATAAAATTATTTGATCAACAAATTAAATCTATAGATCGTTTTAGTCTTTTTTTAAAATTTACTTTAGACTATATTATTAACATAAATAAAACATTGAAAGAATGGGAAAGGTTTTTAGTTAGGTTATCACATGAGAGACTGCAAAAGTGTAAAGAGTAATTTGAGGTTGACATGATGTCTGTATTTGCAGCACCTGGAGCTTATGACCGTGCTATAACTGTTTTCTCCCCAGATGGGCGACTATTTCAAGTTGAATATGCCATGGAATTAGTTAACCGTGGTGCTACAATTATTGGAATTCAATGCAATGATGGTGTAATTTTAGGTTCAGAGGAAAATGTGGAACCTCTTGAAGAAGCTGAATCTTCATGGAAAATCTTTATGGTCGATGAGCATGTTGGAGCTGCTATTGTTGGTTTGAGTTCAGATGCTAGAGTGCTTATCGATCAAGCACGAATAAACGCTCAAAGTAACAAACTTACTTATGATGAACCTATTGATATAGAAATTGTCACAAAAAAAATTTGTGATATAATGCAAATGTATACACAGCATGCAGGTGTTAGACCTTTTGGGGTTTCAATAATATTTGGCGGAGTTGATAAAACTGGAACACGTATTTTTGGAACCCATCCGAGTGGAACTTATAGAAATTACAAAGCGACAGCTCTAGGAGCTGGAAGAGAAACTGCTTTGCCGATACTTAAAGAGGAATACAAAGAGGATCTGACTTTAGAGGAGACAACAAAATTAGCTATAAAATGTTTAGGAAAAGCTTTAGAGGAAAGACAATTGTCACCCAGAATAAAGATAGCTGTAATTCCAAAAAAAACTAGAAAAATGGAAATGCTATCTGATATTAAAGTGGAGGATCACCTGAAAGAGCTGGGTTTGAGCAAGTGACAATTTGATGAGTGAAAAGTATACAGTAGCGCGTTTTACAAAAGATAAAATGCATTTTGAAATTTTGGTAAAACCAAATAAAGCATTAGATTATCGAAATGAAAAACTTTCAGGAATAAGTCAAGTTCTAGCAACTGATACAATTTTTACTGATGCAAATAAAGGTACGAAAGCTTCCGAAGAACAAATGAGGACTGTTTTTGAAACTACAGATTCATTAATAATTGCAGATTTAATCCTTAAAAATGGAACTCTTCAACTGACCACCGAGCAAAGACGGAAGATGATCGACGACAAAAGAAAACAAATAATTGATTTCATCTCTAGACAAGCTGTTGATCCTAAAACTAAGCTTCCTCATCCTCCTTTACGAATAGAAAACGCCATGGAACAAATTCGATACTCAATAGATCCCTACAAATCTGTAGAAGAGCAAGCTAGAGAGGTGATAAAGTTGCTGAGGCCAATATTACCCTTAAAAATTGAACAAATATCTGTTCAAGTTACCATTCCAGTTCAATATGCTGCAAAAGCTTATGGATCTATCAAGAATTTTGGTGTAATAAAAAAAGAAGAATGGCGTGGAGATGGATCTTGGTTTGGTATAATTGAAATGCCAGCCGGGGTTTATATCTCATTTCTAAATAAACTTGGGAATATTACCAAAGGAACTGGAGAAACAAAAATAATTAATTAAATAAAAATAAATTGAGGTAAGTAATTTTTATGCCAACTTTTTTTGAAAAAAAACAGTTAGTGATACCGGGAGATTTGCTCGCTGAAGGTGAATATATCGCTGGTGATAACACGTATAAGGAAGATAACAGAATCTATGCTTCAAGAATAGGACTAGCAAATTGTACTCATAAGAAAGTGAGCATTGTTGCTTTAAAGGCATTTTATTTTCCTAAAGTAGCCGATATAATAATCGGTACTGTGAAAGAAGTTGGATTTAGCGGGTGGACTGTGAATATAAATTCACCCTATATTGCTCTGTTGAGAGCATCAGATGTTCTTAATAGATCTTTCAAGCCACAAAATGATGAATTGTCCCAGGTTCTAACAGCAGGTGATCTGATAGTCGCTAAGATAGCTTCATTTGATAGGTATCATGATCCCCAGCTCACTGTTGGAGAACCCGGATTAGGAAAGATTACTAGAGGTCAGATACTTAACATTACACCAACTAAAATTCCAAGAGTGATTGGCAGACAAGGATCAATGATAAATAACATCAAGAAAGCAACAAATTGTCAAATAATTTTAGGAAAAAATGGGGTGATACTAGTTACAGGTAAAGATCCCAAAGATGAAGAAATCGCAATAGCAGCGATAAATAAAATTGAAAAAGAATCTCATACTAGCGGTCTTACAGATCGAATAACACAATTTCTTAATGATGAAAAGCAAAAATAGGAGAAAATAACGATGAATGAAAAACCTAAAAAATTAATAAATACAAAAGGTCTAAGATTAGATGGTAGAAAACCAAATGAATTAAGGTCTGTGAAAATAGACGTAGGAATCTTACCAAATGCTGATGGTTCAGCGTATATTGAACATGGAAAAAATAAAATTCTTGCGGGTGCTTTTGGGCCTAGAGAAATGCATCCTAAACATTTGCAACAAGCTGATAGGATGGTTTTAAGATGCCGCTATCATATGGCACCTTTTTCAGTACCTGAACGAAAATCACCAGCACCTTCAAGAAGAGAAAATGAATTATCAAAAGTAATCAGAGACGCACTCTTGCCTGCAGTATTTATTGAAAATTATCCCCGAACCGGTGTAGATGTTTTTATAGAGGTTCTTCAAGCAGATGGAGGAACTAGATGTGCGAGTATTACTGCCGCGTCTTTGGCGTTAGCTGATGCTGGGATACCGATGCGTGACCTTGTCGTTGCGTGTGCAGCGGGCAAGGTTGATAATAAGATAGCTTTAGACCTCATGGATATTGAGGATAAGATTGGCACAGCTGATGTTCCTGTAGCTTATATGCCCAATCTAAATGCTATAACGTTGCTTCAAATGGATGGTAAACTCTCTCTAAAAGAATTTGAAAATGCGGTTGAGATAGCTACAGGTGGCTGTAAACAAATATATGAAATACAAAAGGAAGCACTCAAAAAGAAGTATGAAATCATCGAACAAGAGGAGGAAGTGGAATAGTCATGTCTTCATTATTAACTCGAGTGAAACTACAGCAAATAAAGAAAGCAATTGAAGAAGGAAAGCGTTTAGATCAAAGAAATTTAAATGAATATAGAGCTTTTAGTATCGAACAAGGAGCTATTGAAAAAGCTGAGGGTTCTGCGAGAGTAAAATTAGGAAAAACTGAAGTATTAGTAGGAATTAAAGTCGAGGTCGGCACTCCATATGCTGATACACCTAATAATGGGGTGATGACAGTAAACGCAGAATTGGTTCCTCTGGCTTCATCAACTTTTGAACCTGGTCCACCCGGAGATGAAGCTATCGAATTATCAAGAATAGTTGATAGAGGCATTAGAGAGTCGGAAGCCATTGATACCGAAAAACTTTGTATAATTCCTGGAAAAAAAGTCTTTGTTGTTTTTGTTGATATTTATGTGCTTAATCATGATGGAAACTTGATTGATGCTTCCGCAATGGCCGCTGTCTCAGCATTAATGAATACGAAGATGCATAATTACGAAATTGTAGATGAAGAAGTAATAATAAAGCAAGGTTATACCCCTCTTCCAATGAATGATTTTCCAATAACAGTTACATTAGGAAAAATTGTTGATAAACTATTTATTGATCCTGGTCTAGAAGAAGAGGAAGTTATGGATTCGAGACTTTCAATAGCATTTACTGGTAAAGGTGAAATTTGTGCTATGCAAAAAGGTGGGTCTGGTTATTTCACAGCTGAACAATTAAAAGAAGCGATGAGCCTTGCACAATCAACAGCTGAGTCTCAAAGAAAGAAATTGAAGTGGTGAATAATTTGGGAAAAACAAAAAAAGTAGGATCAACCCGGGGTCTAGGTGCCCGTTACGGATCCAGTGTAAGAAAACGGTATATTAAAGTAGTAACAGAACTTAAAAAAACTCATAAATGTCCTAATTGTGGTTTTCTGCGAGTTAGACGTAAAAGTGTAGGTCTATGGAAATGTAAAAAATGTAATTACACTTTTGCGGGAGGTGCTTACACGCCTGTTACTAAATTAGGTGTTATTGCTAAAAGGGCCTCTAAAAGCGCTATTACAGCAAGCAATGCATAGACTATTAATAGATAAATTGGTTTTGTTAGGCTCTATTTTTTCCCAATTTCAATCACAAGTCTAAAAGATTTATTTTTATCAATGGTAATTAAAGAAAATGTAATGAAAACTCAAGCTACTGTAAAAATAAAGGTGCATTCTAATCAGCAACTAGTATCCCTTCTTGAGGCTTTAAGACCAGAAATCAAAAAATCCAGTCATCGCTCCAAAGTTGATTTAAATAGAGAGGGATTAAAGATTGTTGTTAGAGTTGAATCAAAAGATACAACTGCTTTGAGATCTACCTTAAACACTTATTTAAGATGGATAAATTCCACAATCGATAGCCTAGAGGTATTAAAAAGCATGGATCGTTAATCATTATCCAAATCAATTTTATTATTGATTGGAACTATTAGATAATCTTATGTTATATGTTGAACTAGAAAATACACGATACATATTCTCTTTTTCTAAATTTTACACCCAATTTATCTGCAAGTAATTTTATTTTATTTAAATTAACTTCTTCTATAGCTACTGCAGTAACTTCAACATCTAATTCTTCTTTAGCTTTTTTAATAAAATCAAGGACAGCACCATAAGCTTTATCAGATTTTGGCTGGCAAATCTTCAAATAAGTGGTTTCTTCACTCGCGTTAAGGCTCACACTCACTTTATCTATGCCCGCTTTTTTAATTTCTTTAACAACTTCTATACCTGGATTAATTAAGTACGCTTGGCCGTTTGTGTTAATTCGAAATAAGATTGGTTTACCATAATATCTCTTTATCCATTTTGTAACTTCTAAAACTACATCCAATCTCTCGGTTGGCTCTCCAAAACCACAAAAAATAATTTCATTCCAATTTTTTTTATTTAAAACATCTTTTATTTCTTCTATTATTTTAGTGATTGATGGATCCTTAGATAATTTAAGTTTGAATCCTGTTAATCCTTCCCTGAAATTCTTTATGCAAAATTTGCAGCAATTTGAGCATCTGTTTGTTATGTTTAAATATAATTTGTTTTCAATCCAGTAAACAATATTTGTTTTTTTATTTTTATTCATGCAAATTCCTAGATTTTCTAGTCTTCTTGCTAAATAACACTAACGTTTTTCTTTACCTTTTGGCATACTTCAAAATTAGGTGAAATATTTCGACAAGATCAAGAATAATAATCTTAGTAGATTTAGATTACTTTTTTGCTCAATGTGAAGAAATTAGAAATCCAGATCTTAAAAAGAAACCAGTTGTTATAGGAGTTTATTCTGGTAGAACAGAAGATAGTGGAGCTGTTAGCACTGCAAATTATATTGCTAGAAAATTTGGTGTTAATTCCGGGCTTTCACTATATTTAGCTAAAAAAAGACTTGAAAATCTTGATGCGATATTTCTTCCTGTTGATTATGAATATTATAAAAAAATTTCTGATGATGTTATGTTATTTCTTAGGTCATGCTCTGATATTTTTGAACAAGTAGGAATCGATGAAGCTTATCTAGATATTTCTAGAAAAGTTCAGGGAAGCTTTGATGAAGGATTTATGTATACTAATAATATAAAAAATGAAATTAAAAATAAACTAGGACTTAGTTTTTCAGCAGGCATAGGACCCAATAAACTCATAGCAAAAATGGCTGCTGATTATAATAAACCTAATGGAATAACAGTTGTTAAACCTGATAATGTGAAGAATTTTCTTAAATCTTTACCTGTTATTCGTATTCCTGGAGTGGGAAAAAAGACTGCTAAAAAACTGAACTCTTTAGGCATAAATACGATTGAACAACTAGCAAAATATGATATACAAAAATTGGTTGCTTTTTTCGGAAGGACCCTTGGAATATATTTTCATAATGTTGCAAGTGGTGTAAGCAAAGATCTTGTTCATGAAACAATTGAAAAAAATTCAATTAGTAGAATTTCTACTCTTAAAGAAAATACCCGTAATTTGACTCTTCTAATTAAGAAAACTGATCAACTAATATCTCAAGTTCATAAAGATTTGATGGATAAAAAATTGAAATTCAAAAGAGTTGAAATAATTGCAGTTATGACAGATTTAAGTTTTCGATCCAAATCAAAAACTTTGAATAATTCCACCAATGATATAAACCTGCTTAAAAAAACTGTTAAAAAACTAATCGAATTGTTTCTGAATGAATCCAAAAAAGAAATAAGACGTATAGGTATCAAGATATCTAAATTTACTTCGAATAAAGAAAATCAAAAACAGCTTCACATTTATTTTTAGAGGTTTTTTGAAATATTTGATTTTCTTAGATCATTTATTTATTAACATTTTAATTAAAAACGTTTATTAAGTCTTAAGATTTATATTATATGTTCTTTTCAAGAGGACTGTGAAAAAATGAGTCATACTAAGGAAGAAAAAGTTATCACTTTTTTAATTAATCCACCAGAAGCAACAGAAGTCAGTTCCTCCAATTGCCCAAACAATAGAATTGAAAAAAAACTGGATACTCCATTAATTGAAATCTCTTTAGATGAAAGAAAACAAGAAGCTAGGAAACCTCTCTTTATAAAAAGAATCTAAAACAACCGATCGCTTGAACTATTCTTCGAATAAATTGTTTTAAATTGGAGAATAATCAATTTTTCAATTTTGAAAGAAGTAATTATTAATCATTAAATTTTTTTGTAACATATGTTTTTGTAATTAAAAAAACAACTAGAAGATACTAATAGACACTTTCAAAATCTTTCTAAATATCAATTTTATTGGAAAAACAGAAATAATGTAATATAAAATAAGGTTTGAATTCTACAGTTTTTCGGAAAAATAGTAGTAAAATATACATATAAAAAGGCTATATTTTTTGATAAAAAACAGTTATATCCATAAAAGGTTGGACTTAAAATTGGCAAAAATAGATTATACTACAGCAAAACTCGGTAGAATTTTTATTTTAAGATTACATGATAGTGATCGAATCCATGAGGTGATTGAGTTTTTTGCTATTAGAAAAAAAATCTTTGCTGCTTTATGTTTCTTTTTGGGAGGAGCTAAAGAAAATAGCAAAATTGTAGTCGGTCCTAAAGACGGGGATTCCATACCCCCAATACCAATTATAACCTTGCTGAAAGGGGTGCATGAAGCTCAAGGGATAGGCACGATTGCTACGAATGAAAAAGGAAAACCTACACTTCATATGCATACTAGTTTTGGGAGACAACAACACACTATTACTGGATGTATAAGATTAGGTGTGGATGTTTGGAAAATCGGGGAGGTTGTAATTTTCGAATTGGTTAAAACTAAAATTTCAAGATTAAAGCATAGAGAAACAGGATTTGAATTCTTGGAAATTAAGAAATAGGATTTCAATAATAATCAAAACTTCAGTTTTAATCTGGATTAAGAAATCTAGACACATAAACTGTGTTTGGTGGTGTTCCAAAATAAAGTGATCCTTCTAAAAGAGTAAACCTCTCCGATTCAGCGATTTGCTTTTTAATATCCAATAAGGTCAAATCTGTATTAAAAAAAGGAATACCTTCCCCATGTTCATAAAAAAATACAAATTTGGTATTTCTTTTTTCACATAAATAGATAAATTCAGTGATATTGAAATTTGGAGTATAAGTGTCAACTGGCAATTCTGGGTATTGCCATACAGTATTGTTTTTCATATTTCTTGCTTCTAAAAAGAATTTCACCATATCTTGACTGAAAAGATTAAATGGAGCTAGTATAGCTATGGATTCATTAAAATCTAAAATTTCTGCGGCATAGTTTGTCGCTTCACCAATTTCAACTCGAATTTGATCTTTTTTAACCCATGAATATGCATCTGAAATACTCAAATAAACTGAAATTGATATTAATGAAACCAAAACAATAGCTATAATTTTTATCCCTTGTTTTTTCTTTAAATCAATATTTTTTGAAAGTAAACTATTTTGAATTCTTGAATAAACATACAAAATTAGGCTGGATGCTGATATTGCAAGTACTGGAAAAAGTGGAATTACATATCGCCAATGTTTGTTTGCAATTAAAGTAAAGAAAATAAAAACTACTCCAAACCATATTAATAAAAATTTATCTTCAAATTTTCTTCTTAAAACATATAAGCCTAACCCTCCAAGTCCCACCAAGTAAAGGAATAGTGAGATTGGATGAACATTTTCATAAGGCCATGTCATCTCTATGAGATAAAATATTGGTATTGGCAAACGATTGCTGTATAGAGATTTTTCAGGATTTCCTATTCCTATCGCATATATCCACTGATCAAGCATACCTGATGTGTAAACTTGATAGGATACAAAAATCCAAGGAATTATTACTAGAACTACAGCCAATAATAATAAGGGTATTCTAGAGAGTTTTGTTTTGAGGTAATCTCGACACAAGACAAATAGGCTTGCAAACATTATTACCACTGCAATTATCATCTGATATTTAACTAGGATTCCAACACCTAGCATAAATCCGCTTAATATTAAATCCTTGTTTTTATGAAAACGCATCCAATTAAAAAAGAAGTACATCGTAGTTGTAAAGAAAAAAACTAACATAGTTTCTATCATTGCTACTCGGGATAGCCACACAAAGCCAGGCATAATCCCAAATAGTAAGGCTGAAATTAGAGCAGTTTTTTTTCCGTACATTTTGTTGGCCAATTTAAATAAAATAATTAGTGAAAAAATTGCAAATATTACGGATACGAATCTAGCAGTGAATACGTTTGTACCAATTATTCCAAATAGAGTTGCTGTGGTCAAATCAAAAATAGGAGGATAAAAAGCATAGGATCCGAAATATTCTTGATATTCTCCTCTTAGAATAAGGGACCCTCCATTGAGATGTGTTATTTCATCCCATTGGATTCCCATATAATCCAGTTGTATGGTTACTAATAGAATGAATACTAAAATGAAAATAAAGAAAGCTATATTCCATTTTGTGATTTTGTCTTCAAGTGCTGAAAACCATTTCAGCTTCAACTTTCAATTTAGACCTCTTATTTATTTTTTGGGTTTTCGATATTTATAGATATTAAGAAAATGTTATATCAAAATATAAAGAGTGATATTATATTTTGCTTAACTTGTTTTCAAACATTAATTGAACCAAATTGTTCTAGAATAATTTGGGTTTATTTATCTTAGCCAAAATTATGGTTTTTTTGATTCTTTTGTTAATTTTCCAAATAAAATAAAGGCCTTCAGAAAATTCAACAATATCATACTCTCAAAATTCAAATTGCTGTTGTTTAGTTTTAATAATTGCTTTTCATTAAACACTCAAGCATATTTATTTAATGGTTATATTCCTGAGAAAATTCAGATTTTTCTTTTTATCTAAATTTATCATGGTTATAATGCTATTATCTACTTTTTTGCGGTTTTCTAATTATTGGTTTCATTTCTAATCTCCATTTTTTAGTTTTTTTGAATTTTTGTATAATTTTTAAATTCAAATTAGAGATATTGAATGATTGAAAACACAATTCTAGGTTTTATAAAAACTTAGTTCAAGATTAATCTTTAGTTATAAAAGATAGAGAATATAATTTTATGATATGTGAACTAGCTTTCTAAATCTGGAAAACGTTCTAGAATTTTAGAGATTTGTTTTAGTAGATTTTGATCAGATTCTTGAATAATGTTCTGGTCTTCACGCGACAATTTATTTCTCAACTTGATTTTTTATTTGAATCTCTTTTAATAATTCTTCTCTTTGTTACTACTTCGATCTTCGAAGTAGTTATCTATATTTTTTTGAGAATTTGATTTAATTGTGTTAATATTATAGCGTTATTATCTAAAAAATATCTGTTTTTTAATTAATAATGTAGAATTAACCAACTATTTATTTGCAGATATGTTTAGTCTAGTAATTATTTTATTAACTAGAAACCTGAAGTGAAATATTTTAAATGAATATGTTAATAGCCCGGGAGAGAATCGAACTCTCGTCTAGGGCTCCAAAGGCCCTTATGCTTGGCCGCTACACCACCGGGCTTCATTTTGCAATATTTGACTAATCTGTATACTCTTTCTTCGTTAAAATGTTCACATTCTAATAAATATTCTCAATATTTAACATCCTTTAACTTTGCTATTCAGTTTAACTTAAAATCATCTGAATTAATTGATAATATGAATATCGTTTCATTTTTATATCAGCGAAAAAATTGATACACATATTCTTGAACAATATATAAAATATCATTGCTGAAATAGTAAAGCTTATATATTAGATACCTGCATCAGCTTAGTTTGCGTGGTTCCATAGGCTTTTTCTTTCAAAGATTAAGGGATATGGGATAGTAGGCACGCATTATCAATGGAGTTAAAAAAATGAGTAAAAAACAAAAGAGCTCGTTTAGCCGCCAAGTTGATACATGTCAGGAATGCGGCAGTCCTAATAGAGTTCATGATTATGATACAGGTGAAACAGTATGTGGTGGATGCGGTCTAGTTTTATATGAACAAATGATGGATAAAGGACCAGAATGGCGAGCATTCACACAAGAAGAAAAAACTTCTAGAAGTCGTGTTGGTGTACCTACTTCTTATTCTGTTCACGATAAAGGTTTATCAACAGCAATAAGCCAAGTTGACCGTGACGCTTTTGGTAGAAAATTACCTCTCTCAACAAGATTGCAAATGTGGCGATTGAGAAAGTGGCAAATTCGATCAAGAGTACACTCATCTATTGATAGAAATCTCGCTCAAGCAATGGCTGAATTAGATCGTTTATCTGATAAAGTTTTTATCCCCTCTCAAATCAAAGAAAAAGCTGCAGTAATATATAGAAAAGCCCTAGACAAAGGATTAGTTCGTGGAAGATCAATAGCTGCAATAGCTGCTGCTGCTCTATATGCTGCTTGTCGGGGTAGTGGAACACCCAGAACTCTTCGTGAAATATCAGAAGCAAGCTTAGTGGATAAAAAAGATGTTGCAAGATGCTACAGGCTGTTACTAAGAGAATTGGAAGTAAATATGCCTATTGCTGATCCACTTACTTATGTATCCAAAATTGCTGAACGTACAGGGATATCTGGAAAAACTCAAGGTTTGGCCATACAAATACTTCGCGATGCTAGAAAAAAACGTGCTGCTGCAGGCAAAGATCCTATGGGATTAGCTGCTGCTGCTCTATATATAGCCTGCTTGAAAAACAGTGAAAAGAAAACTCAAAAAGATATCGCAGAAGCAGCCGGAGTAACAGAAGTCACTGTAAGGAATAGATACAAAACTCTCAAGAAACAGCTAAAAATAGTAACACCCGATTAATTCTTTTTTATTCATCCTCTTTTTTTTCTAGTTCCATAATCATAGAACCAAAATATCCGCATTTATCACACATATACTTAGCAGGAATTAGCCAACTGTCAAGACTACTGGATTTCTTAATATCTGGATTACCACACTTGGGGCAGTAAATCATTGATGGTTTTTTATGTCTTAGGTTTCCAAGCATCTGGTTAAGATTTTGGAAAAATTTCATTTAGAATTCCAACGTTGATAAGCAAATTATTGAAGTTATTGAAGTTCTATGTTTTCTTCAGGATATCCCATCTTCTCTATTAGAAATTCACGAACTTTGTCCCGGTGATCTCCCTGTAACATAATTTGTCCATTCTTTGAAGTTCCGCCGCAGGCACAATAATTCTTCAATTTTTGAGCAATTTCAGATAATTTTTTGTTCTTATCTTCCATTCCATCAACAACAGTGTTTGATCTACCAAACTTTCTTGTTTCTAGTCTGATACGAATTCTCTGCTGCTCTTTTTCTATTTCACCACAAACGCATAAATCGTTTGGAAGTCCACATGTAGAACAAACTTCAGCCATGACGCTCAGAGCTACCATTGTCATTGACATATATAAAAGTTTCAAATCTAGAATTAATGTTATCATCTATATTAATTGTCTAAATCAGAGTATTTTTGATTAATCCAGAACAATTAAATTAATTTGAACTTACCTATAGTTTATGAAAAGTTTTCTTGATTATAAGGAATCAGATTTGAATCTTTTTACTGACTTTTATGAATTAGCAATGTGCGCTAGTTACTATGATAACAATAAAAATGAACCAGCTACTTTTGATCTCTTTATTAGAAATATGCCTAAAAACCGATCCTATTTTCTATTTGCAGGTCTTGAGCAGGTACTATTATTCTTAAAAAACATCAAATTCACTGATAAACAATTAATATATCTTAAAAAACACAACTTTCACACAGACTTCTTAAATTATTTAAAAAATTTTGAATTTACTGGAGATGTTTGGGCTGTTCCTGAGGGTAGTATTGTCTTTCAGAATGAACCCTTAATACGAATTACAGCGCCAATAATAGAAGCTCAATTAATTGAAACTTTCCTCCTTAATACTATTAATTTACAGACAATGCTTGCTACTAAAGCTTCTAGAGTTGTAAATGAGGCAAAAGGCAAACCTGTTATCGAATTTGGTTTAAGAAGAGAACATGGATTAGATGCTGGTATGAAAGTTGCTCGGTGTAGTTATATTGGAGGATGTAAAGGCACATCGAATGTTCTGGCTGGGAAATGTTATGATATTCCAGTTTTTGGAACCATGGCCCACTCTTTTATTATGTCTTATAGAGATGAACTTGATGCTTTTAGAGCTTTTACTAAAACCTTTCCTAATAAGACCACCCTTCTAATTGATACCTATGATAATATTGCTGGAGTGAATAATGCTGTTGTTATTGGGAAAGAACTTGAAAACTCTGGATATAATCTAGGAGGAGTTAGAATAGATAGTGGCAATTTGACAGAAATTAGTCAACAAATTAGGAAAATATTAGATGATAATGGTCTTAATTATGTTAAGATATTTGCAAGTGGTGATTTGGATGAATATAGGATTAATAATTTATTAAATAATTCAGCAAAGATTGATGTTTTTGGTGTTGGAACAAAATTGGGAACTAGCTCAGATAGGCCCTATTTGGATGTAATCTACAAACTATGTGAGATTCGGGATGAAAAAGGAGGTTTTTCAGCCATAATGAAGCTTAGTGAAGGTAAGTCTACATTGCCGGGAAGAAAACAAATATACCGCTATAAAAACAAGAAAGGATATTTTGATCATGACCTAATAGGATTGGATAATGAATGTCTATTAGGTGATCCTCTACTAGAGAAAGTAATAGACGAAGGCAAATTAATTTATAATTTGCCCTCACTTGAATCAATACGTAATCGTGCAAAAGAAAATCTGCGATGTCTTCCTGCTAAATATAAAGCGCTGGAATCTTCTCCTGAATATCCAGTTAAACTAAGTCAAAATCTACTTGATATGATTAGAAGGCTAACTCGTAAACTTAAAAATGAGTAGAATAATTCATGATAATAAATTTTATAATAATACTTGAAGAATAAATAAAATAAAAATGTTGAAAATATCTATCGGATTTATTTTTGATATTAAAAATCCATAAAAGTCTTGCAGCAATGATTATAAAATCTGATAAACAAAATTTTTAATTTAGATTCTCCTTTTTATTGAAAATATTTTGCTAAATTATGATATTTTATTAAAAAATTGATATGGCAAACACTTAATAATCTACCAATTAAAGGATATTTGCTATCAAAATTGGGGATTGAATAATGCAAAATAATCCAGCTATAGTGGCAGTTGGTCGAACAAAATTTGGAGAGCATTATGGAAAGAAGCCAGAACAACTTATTGAAGAGGCATGGCTCACAGCTTCAAATGAGTGCAGCCTTGAACGTAAGAATCTAGAGGCTTGTTATCTCTCAGATTGTTTTTTGCCAATAACCAATAAACTGGGTCTAGAAGAGGGTTTTCTTTCTGAGCTTACTCAACTTCATGTCCCAATGGAGGTCACTAGTTCTGTTAGTGCTGCTCTTCTGGCTGCATGTAATGCAATCAAAGCTGGAGTTTATAATACAGTTTTGGTTGGTGGAATAGAGAAAATGACTGATCGTTGGGATAAAATCCGGGATGATCTTATGCTTTTGGAAGATCCTTGGAGTTATTATGCTGGAGGTACTCCAGAAGCTAATCATGAACTTATGTTAAGAGCTTATATAAAGAAGCATAATGTATCTGGAGATGATTTGGATAAACTTAATCTTGCTTTAGCAAAAATCTCAGTTAAAAACCATGCTCAAGCTCTAAAAAATAAATTTGCCCAATTTCACCGAAGAATAACAATTGAACATGTTTTAAGTGCTAGAAAAAATGCGAGAAAATTATTGGGTCTTTATGATTTTGCTCCTATATCAGATGGTGCTTCGGCTTTAATCCTTACTAATGCAAGTCTTGCAAATAGATTTACTGATCAGCCAATTTATGTTTTAGGTGAATCTTCTGCAACAGATTTTATAACTTTTCCTTCAAGAAGAGATCTCACTGGTTTTTCTGCAACTAGAATAGCTATGAAAAAAGCTTTGAAAATGGCTGAAATCCCCTTAATTGATATTGGAATAGCTGAAGTTTATGATCAATCAACTGTTATGGAACTTATTTCTATTGAAGATTTGGGATTTTGTGAAGCAGGAACAGCATGGAGAAATATTCGAGGTACTTGTGATAATTATGAAGGATATTATGAAGTGAATGGTACGAAATTATTTGTTAATACAAATGGCGGTCTAAAAGCGGATGGAAATCCTATAGGAGCAACTGGGGGTGCTCAAATCTTTGAGGTAGTTAAACAGTTGAAAAATCAAGCTGGTGATCGACAAGTTATGATAGATAATAATATTCCTAAATTTGGGTGCGTTCAAGAGCTTGAAGGTTTTGGTACCAAAGCCTACATTACTATACTAGGAGGAGAAATAATTGAGCAGTGAACCAATAGAAAGACGGGTTTCTTATATTGGTGATACTTTAAGAGCTTGTCGATGCAGCATTTGTGGACAGGAATATTTTGACGCAAGAGATTATTGTGGAAATTGCGGAAGGAAAAGCTTTGGCAAAATGCAAAATATCAATCTATTTTATGATAAAGGAAAACTTGAATTTTGTACTCTTGTAAATGAACCAACAAATAAGTTTAGAAAGCTTGGAAGTTACATTTACGGTATCATATCTTTTCATGATGGTAAAATTCGAGTTCCAGGCAGATTAACTGATCAAATAATAAAAGAAGATGAACTTGTTGATTTTTCAGATCTTGAAGGAAGAGAAGTTATACCGCGTTTTAGAAGAAGATATTCTGTTAGTGCCACTGAAGTAATTCCTACAATCTCGTTAGCTTTTACTTTAGCTGATGAATATTATCCACACCAAGAATACAAAATTGTTCCCTCTAGCAAAGAATATGATACTCCAGGAATTGTAGGTTATGGTGTATATACCTCAAGGTTTAGAATAAAAGAGAATAGAATCGAAAGAGCCGTTCCTTTTATCGATGAAGACTCAGTAACAGCAGCTGTAGAAGCAGGAAAAATGGCTTTGATACATTCAGCAATCGATAGTTCACTTGTGGGCAAGGTATATGTTGGTTCGGAATCGAATCCATATGCTGTCAAGCCTATTGCGTCAAAAGTCGCTCAAGTTTTAAGGCTAGGTAAAGAAGAAGAAGATATGCAGGCTGTTGATGCCATTGATACAGAATTTGCATGCAAAGCAGCTTCGAGTATGTTTAAAGATGCTGCTTCTTTAGTAAACTATTATGATTCTGAAATCAAGTATGCTATGGTTATTGGTTCTGATAACTCCCAAGCAGCTCCAAAAGGTTGTCCGGGAGGAGAACTTGATGATTTTGTTGGGTTTGGTGGATCGGCTTACATTTTTGGGAAAACTGATCTTATTGCCAAAATTGAAGGATGGTACTCTATTACTTCTGATACCCCTGATTTTTGGAGAAGAGATGGTCAACCTTTTCCGCTACATGGGGGTCGCTTTACTGGTGATCCAGCATACTTTAAGCATGTAAAAAAGGCAACCGAAAAACTTATGGAAAAATGTAATCTTAAGCCAATCGATATAGACTATTTTATCACTCACCAACCTAATCCAAGATTTCCAGTTAAGGTTGCTGCACAATTGGGTTTTAAAGAAGATCAGTATTCTATCTCCCTTCAAGTAAACAAATTTGGGAACACTTACTCTGGATGTTCACCTATAGGCTTAGCTGCTGTTTTGGACATTGCAAAACCAGAAGACCTAATCATTGTAACAAGTTATGGTTCAGGAGCAGGTAGCGATTCATATCTGCTTAGAACAACAAGCCAAATAAGAGAAAAAAGAGAGAGACAAAAAATTAATATCAAATCCCAAACAGAAAATCAATTTATCAAATTCGTTGATTACACAACTTATCGTAGATTAAAGCTAGGTATGTAGCAAAAACGTTTAATATGTACCCAAATTTGAATGAAATAAACTAGGTTGTTTATATTGGTAGCTAGGGATTTGCTAAGAGTAATATATGCTCCTCATAAAGTGTTCAAAGAAATAATTAAAAATCCAAGCTACTTAGGACCTATGATACTTTTAATTATTTTTGTATTAGCACAATTAGGTTCCTCATATGTAGTGGCCTCAAAAACAGTAATTGAACAAACTATGCCTTTGGGTGATAGGGCAGATGAATGGACCGCTAATGCTTTGGATTGGAATTCAAATCAAGGAGTCAAAATTAGTAATAATACAATTGATTTTATACCTAGCACTACCCAGTTTCTTGATAATACTAGCATAGAATTTTTCGCTTCTAATTTGGATCTAATCAACTTAGAATCACTAAGATTTACCCCTTCAGTAAACTGTGGTGCAGAAGGTTTTAGGAATGTATCTTTAAGAGTGAAGTTAATTTCTCCTGATTATGCTCCTGATTCAGTAAAATTAACTCTTTTATCTTTGGATGATTCATATTTCATTACTGATATAACTAATGAATTTTCAAATAATGTGAATATATGGACTAATTTAACTTTAGTTGTCAATTCAAAAAATTGGGAAAGTATTGGAAATAACGCTGTTTGGGAAAACATAACGGGTTTGAAACTGGACTTTAGTTGGTCTGAGAATTCTTCTGTAAATATGCTTGTTGATGGTTTATTCTTTAGAGGTATTTTTAAGGGCCCTATTGAATTAAATGCAAGTTCTTATTTTGCTGTTTCCCTAATTAATTCAATTACGCCATTTATTATTGAATGGTTTTTGCTAACTGCTTTTATGTACATTCTACTTAAGATTTTAAAGAGTGAAGTGATCTGGAAGCCTCTGCTTATTGCAGTAGGTTTTTCGTTAATTATAATTGTCATACAAGCTGTAATACTCATATTTATTTATGCCTTTTTGCCTGATATCTCATATCCCTTTGAAATTCGAGCTGGAATTCCTGGAGAGTTTGAAGTTGCAAATCAGCTGATTCTTGATGAAATATCTTTTGTCTCAAATATTGGGGGTGTAATTCAAATAATTGTATATGTTTGGATAGTTGCTTTGGGTATATTTATCGTTAAGGCTTTGACAAAATTAGATTGGATGAAAAGCCTCTTGGTATCAGGTGGAAGTTTGCTATTAACAGTAATTGTTATGGGTTTACTTCAAATTTAAATTTTAAAAATAATAATTATTATTTTCGATCATTTAACGACATTTAAAATAATGAACTGTTTTAGTAAAAATTATTTTATTTGAATTCAAAATATCTAGCAAGATTTATATGACAGTGGGGCACTTCTGCAAGTATAAATCCGATCTTTCAAGGCAATATTTTTGCTTTGAATTGAGGGATTTGATTAGGTGATCAAAAATTGGATATTAGTGATTTGAGAGATGGAATGAAAAGAGTTAATGTAGTAGCTAAGGTTGTTGAAAAAAATGAGTCGCGACAGGTTAATTCCAAGTATAAAGATGAGACTTATACTGTAGCTGATTTTATAATTGCAGATAATACAGGAAGTATAAAACTAACATTATGGAATGAACAGATAGATCAAGTGGAAGTAAACAACACAGTTAAAATTGATAACGGCTATGTAACTAGTTTTAGAGGCGAAATCCAACTCAACGTTGGAAAATATGGAACTCTTTCAGTAGAGTAATCTTCTCACCATAAACTTTTATTATTAAATAATTTTTTATTTTTTCTACTTTCTATAATATATGATATAGATTATATTCTATTACAAAACTGTAAAAAAGTTATCAACCCTGCAAAAAGAGACTATAGATGAATAATAATAAATTGAAAGCAAAAGGAGTTTTATTTGATCTAGATGGTACATTAGTTGATTCGAGACCTGCTTATGAAGAAGCCGCACGTCTTGCATTTGATAGGTATAGCCTAGGTCCATTAGCAGATAAATATGCTTTTGAGATTCCAAGACGATTGGAAAATAATTTACCCTTATATTTCGAAGGTAAAAAGTTTCCTTTGAAGTTTTACTTAAACTCTTACTATTCTATTTCAGAATTTAAAACAAAACTAATTTCTGATGTTTCAAAAACTCTTAATGTTCTCTCGAATACAATGAAGCTTGCCATAGTAACTATGCGTTCAACACCTAAAAAAAATATAATAAAACAATTAAGAAGGTTTAAAATCGATAGTTACTTTGATGCAGTTATAACAGCTTTGGACACTAAAAAACCTAAACCTTCACCTGAAGCTTTACTTAGGTGTGTTGATATGCTCAGTCTTGATAAAGCTGATTGCATTATTGTTGGTGATTCGATTAATGATGTTAGAGCTGGTAAAGTTGCAGGAATTAGGACAGTAGCTGTTTTATCTGGAATTTTCTCTTTTCAAGAATTATTAAAGGAAAATCCAAATTTAATTTTACAAAATATCAATTATCTTCCTGATTTTATTGAATGATACCTTCTCTAAATATATCTGAGATTGAAATATTGCTAAAAATTTCCTAAAGCAGTTATATGTGGAGATTAAATAAGACTTATTAAAACCTCTTTACTAAATGAATGTGGAGAGGGCTTTGGGAGAGGACCTTCTATGAATTTCCTAGAGGTAATGTTAGGAGAAAAACTTAGAAACCAAGATTCAGCTTTGGAAATCAGAGGCTCAGATCGAAAAGTATTGCAAGTTGCTTGTCAAGATTTCACGAATTTTCTTAAATTTCACTGGGACTTAATTGGTCGAGAATCAAACGAGTGTGATTTAGTGGAGAAGCTGGAGAAACTCTATAAAGAAAATTCTACTGAACTTGATGAGTTTTTGAATATATGGGTTGGAATTTGGCTTAAAAAGTGGAAACAACGCGTCAAATTAATGATAGGATCTCAAAATTCATGTAGATGGAATAGAGCTTCACAGAATATGCATGATGTTAATCCTATATGGAAAAAAATTGATAGTAAAAAAGAAATGCAAGAAATTGTGGTTGCCACTCTAATAAAAAATGGGGAAATATGTGGTACTGAGATACTTTCCGAGAACCTTTTAAAAATTGCAATTAGTGAAAAAAAGCTTAAATCTAAGGAAGATAAAGAAGGTCTATTTGCGGCTGTAAATGCTACTCTTAGAAAAGCCAGAGATATGGCTCAAAGTAGAGGCCCTTTAATATTTGTCAAAATAGATAAAGGATATTATAGCTCAAAAAGATAGCAATATCTCTTTTTTATAATTTGAACACAATTTAAAAAAATTTTTACTTTGCTATGCTTTTTTCTATTCTTTGTCTTTGAACAGTTTTGGTTTGCCAATTGTATTTTCTAATGGTAGAAGTTTTTCCATATCCACAAGCTGCGCATCTCTTCTTGCGTACATGATATGAACGTCTTCCGCAACGTCTACAACGTATGTGAACAACTTTTCCTGATCTTTTACCAAAAGATGGTGTTCCGCTTCCCAAATTTGTCACCTTGGTGGGGGTGAAATTAAAACAACATTGTCACCGCGAACGATTATAAGTCCTAGTTTTTTAGGATTTTCAATATCAGTTGTATCATCTGTCTCTTCTAAAACTAGATTTAGATGCTGATCAAAACCTTTTAGTCTTCCTCGGAGACTCTTTCTACCTCTAAGGTGGACAAGTACAACTTTGCCAAGATTCTGTTCTAGGATTTCAATCGTCATTTCACTCATTTGTCGCATCTCATTTCCCTTTTATGTCAACTATACTTTACATTTTCCCATTTAAATCTATTCTTTGAAAATGATGAATCTATCTGAGTATAATTTTCCCTTTTTAAAGTTGCAAAATATCTAAAATCTAATAACTTTAGAGAATGCAGTTATTATTTAGCGATTAATCGAATTTAAAAAAAATTTTCAATCTACGCAGCAATTGATTTATACACTCTCCAAATTTTCCTTGTTGGGTAAGCTTAAAGACTATTTTTCCTTTATTCTTTTTAGACAAAATCCATTCAAAGGATGCTTAGATGCTACTTCGAACCAAACTTATCTATTTGTCTAATAGTTAATTCTTCAAATGTGCCATTTCCTTTTGTTAATACTCGAAGAATCCTTCTTCTCAGAGGATTATTTTTTGCTCTTAGATAACACTGATGATATTCTTTTGATTCTATCTAATTTTGTGATAGTTTTAGACTTGTTACCTTGTCAATAATAATCAATCTTTAAGACTGAAAAAATGATTTGTTTTAAATATCTATTAAAATAATATTTCCGCGATTCTGAATTTTAGTATATTTTCTTTTTGTCTTAATCTATCATCAAATGTATTATCCATAATAAATTTACTATCATTAGTTTTGAGCATAGCTCCCCCTATGACAGATAATTTATCCTTAGATAAATTTAATTTTGCATGAGTTTTTGTTTTTGAACTAATTACTTCAGATAAATTGTTCAGATCTAAAAGTAATTTTGAATCTTTCTCATTAAGGAAAACATCTAATGTTTTTCCTCCCAAAATAGTTCCTGCTTGAACAATAAGTTCTTCTAAAATTCCAATATATTCCTTTGTTTGTGTCAATTTGTATAATCTTTTTTTAACTTCTTCAAAGACTGACTCAATTATCTCTTGTTTTCTGGATAAAACGATCCAGTTTGAAGTTATTTTTGAATTTGCAATTTTATTCGATCGCTCTAATGCTGCTTCATTTGTTGCTTTTTTCAATAATGCTAATGTTTTGCCATCTGCTTCTTTTGTGGCCAAATGTTCTTGTTCTCTAATCTTTTTTTTTGCTAAATTTTGGGCATCTTCGATAATAACTTGAGCCGTGTCTTTTGCTTCATTGACTATTGTACTAGTAATACTATGAAGCTCCATTTAGATACCTCCACGAATTGTATTAATACCATATTTGACTGCTTTCTCGAAGTTTTTTTGTGATTTTATTTCAATAGCTTTAGCAGTTTTTTCAGCTGCTATCTTGATTTTTTCCAGCTCTTTTTCTGTCTCTTTCTCTTTTTTAATTTTTAATTCTTTAGCTTCTTTCTCAGCTTTCATCAAGATCTTTTTATAAGTTAATTCATAAATTTCAGAAGATTTTTTTTCCGCATCCTGATATATTTTTTGAGCTTGAATTCTAGCTTCTTCTAATATTTTTTTAGCTTCAAGGTTTGCCTCTTTTATATCTTTGAAGACTCTTAGCATCTGTAACACTTATTCTTATTAGAATAGTAAAATCATCTAAATAGCTTTTCTAACAGAAAGTTCTATTCTTGGTTTTTATTATTACAGCAAAAATTTATTATTACAAACCAAAACGATTAAGAGTAACCATCTATTAAAAATAATTTTATTATTATCTTCATTGAAGGTGTAAAGACGCGCAAGAATTAAGGAAAATTAAAGCCGTATTCCTTGATAAATACGTAGATCCAGTTTTGTTTTTCTTAGGCGACTTGGGTATTGTACATTGTATAAATATTGACGAGAAGTTGGAATCTTATGGCGGTCTTTTAGATCAATATGCAACATCCTGTGAGTTAGTTAACCGACCTCAAAATTTACTTACAATAATTGAAAAGAACCTTCGGCTTCTTGAAATTGAACCAAAAAAACATACTGAGAAAAAGGGTTATCATCATGAAAACACAATTGATGAAACCTTAGATAAGGTTGAAACAGAACTTTCTTTAATAGAAGCTAAAACTACTTCTTTTATTGAACCCCTTGCTACTTATTCTAAGATTATCCGTAAAATTGACCTGTTATTAACTTCTTGGAAGATCAATCGGAAAAAATTTGCAGTTAATGGCGAAAATTATCTAAAAGAATCTCCTGAGGATATTTTGAATTCTGCGGAGAAAAGACTTTCTGAAATTGAATTTCGCATGAAAGAGATTGAAGTTGTATCTCTTCGAGCACCAAAAATACTGATCGAAATTAATAAATTAGTTAAAAAACTTAAAATAAAATCAAGCGATTTTCCAACAAATGGAATTAAATATTCAATTGATGAAAAATTTTTAGATTTTATTGAATTAACGTTAAAAAATTTTGAGGAAAAATCACAATCAAAACTGTCAAAATTCTATAATTCTAAGCAATTAATTAAAATAAAGCTTACAGTTGAGAAAATACTTGAGAAAATTCCACAAGAAAGAAAAAATCTTGTAAAGCAAATATTAAAATTAAGAAAATTTGCTGAATTGGAAAGTCAATCAATAAAAAAGTCACCTGAATATGTTCTAATTCAATCCAAACTTTTATCCCTTCAAAATCTTCTTGAAGAGGTAGAAGAAATTAAAAAAATAGAAAGTCATTTAGGAAGTATAGCCTCTGCCGTTTATCTGGAAGCTTGGGTTCCAAATAAAGATCTCAAGAAAGTTATGGATGGAATCAAAGAGTTAACAAAAGGAAATTGTATTATAAAAGATGAACTTCCTGAACCAGAAGATACGGTTCCAACAATAATAAAGCCAGTTCCAAGATTATTTGAAGCTTTTAAAAGCCTAACTTTCTCTTTTGGTTATCCAAAATCCGATGAAATTAATCCTGTGTTTATTGTGGCTTTAACATTTCCATTTCTTTTTGGAATTATGTTTGCTGATGTGGGACAGGGGTTGCTTCTATTTGTTGCAGGCCTAGTTTTATCTTATTTTCGGAGAATAACTAATACAGAAGAAGTTGGAGATATTATCCGCTATTTGCTAATGGGCTCAGGATTAATTATTCTCTGTGGTATTTCATCGATGATCTTTGGATTTTTTTTCGGAAATTTTTTTGGTCCAACAGGTATACTTCATCCCACGTCTCTGGCTACAATTGGACCTTTTGAGATTGGTGGATTTGATCCAATATTTGATCCAGTAAAAATGTTAAGATTATCAATTTTTATTGGTGTAGGTGTTTTAAGTTTAAGTTTAATTTTAAGAATAATAAATAAAATTCGAAATAACCAATCAATTCAAACTTTGGTGTCAGTATGTTGGTTATGGCTGTTATTAGGAGGATTTGCAATGTGGGTTTATTGGGGGGGCATCTCAAATTTAGCGAAATGGTTTGGAGAAGGACTTTTCATGTTTCTTGCATTAGTTATTTTACCATTAATGATAATGACTATTGCATCTTCATTAATTAAAGGTGTAATGGAAGGAATACAATTTAGTATATCAACTCTAATAGAGTCTTTGGATCATACAATATCTTTTGGCCGTCTTGCAGCTTTAGCACTTACTCATGGAGCTCTAAATTACATGTTTCTTATATTAGGTGGAGCACCTCATTCTTTTACATGGGTCACTATTCTTATGATAACAGTCGGGACAATACTAGCATTAACCATTGAAGCTCTTATCATCTTTGTTCACACTTTAAGGCTTCATTGGGTAGAATGGCTTCCAGGTTTCTATAGTGGAAAAGGAATTCCTTTTAAACCAATAAAGTTCAATAATAAATCTATGGAGTATTATGAATATGGATCCTAGCACATATGCTATTATAGGAATTGCAGTTGCTACAATAGGTTCTGGTGTGAGTGCAGCTTTTGCAATAATCAATTGTGCACCAGCTTTGGCTTCAGTAACCTCTGAAAAACCTGAGTATGGTAGCAGATTGCTAATAACTATTGTATTAGGAGAAGCTCTTGCAATTTATGGTCTATTAATTGCCTTTATGATAGTATCTAAACTGCCTGACATCAGTACAACAGTTGCAGGGATGCAGGCTCTTTTTGCAGGAGTAGCTATGGGAGGTGCTGCAGCAGCTGCAAGTTTGGGAATATCATATTGTGGTCCAGCTTTAATGACTGCTGCAGTTGAGAAACCTGAGAGTTATGCCACAAATATCTTAGGTGTGGTGTTGTCTGAAGCATTAGCCATTTATGGTCTGCTAATCGCTTTCATGTTAGTTCCCTAAATATTTAACTCAATCAATAAGCGTTTATGTTTTTAATGTACATGCTATTTAATTATTGTTTTTTAGAATTAAAAAACGTTTAACTTCAGAAGAATTAACTTCTCTTTTTGAGCCAACAATTATACATCTTAAATTCTTGATTTCTATTCTTTTTAAGTTAAGTAGTACCAAAACAGAACTCAAGTTATAATACTTCAAATATTTTTTTTGCATACTCAAACTTACTCTTAGTGAAGCTTTTTCAAGCTCATGCTCAATTTGGCCCATTGATAAATAATTTTTTTCCAATATTTGACTAAAAATATTTCTATAAAATGGATTGTTGGCAAACTTGTTATTTGACATTAGACTGACTATTAAATCATTCATATCCGATGTTTCTAATCCTTTCAAAAATGTATTTTTTCTAATAAAAAAAGAAGGTAACAAATATTTCTTTATTATCTCTTTTGGGATACGTTTGGCTTTTCCCCTTAAAATAATTTTAATATTTATAGAATCTATCTCAATTCCTATAACATTCTTTGCTATTTTTTTATCTAATCCTTTGAATTTTTCGATCACTTTAGAAATTCCAGTATAACTTACTTGATCTAAAGCAAGTTCTAGTGGTAATAAGCTATTGGCAGTTTTTATTTCGGTCATATTATTTTGAATAATATCTCCATATTCTGTATCAAAAAGATGTTCCATTACATCCTCAATAGTTTTCGATTTAGATAATATCTCTCGACAACGATCCTTGGTAAGGAATCCAATTGGGATCATATTGTTGATTGCTTCATCTAAATTTATATTAGCTTTTTTCGCTCTTAACAAAGATTTGATATTTGATGTTTCAATTTTTCTAATAAATGCTAGGAGTAATTTTTTTAGATTCCCTGATGAAAAATTTATTAATTTTTTCATTGTCTGTGCATAATTTTCGAGTATAGCTTCTTCTAAAGAATTTGAATTAGTTTCTTGGGGTAATAATTTTAGTATTTCATCTCTATATGAGGTTTCTATTAATGCACAACGAATAGCTTCAAGGTTTCTACCAACTAAATCAACCAGATCTTCTTCTTCAATTAGCTTTAGTTTTTCAATGGCAACTCTAGGCATGATTTCGTTGTACTTCAAAGTTTTCATAATCAAATATCTCTAAACTGTTTTTGCTGATCTTTGTTTACGTTTACGTTGTAGAACTCTTACTCTGATGGCATCCTGCCGTTCAATTTCTTCAAGAATTAATTCTACATACTTGATTGTAGCATCAAGTTGAGGTATGATTTTAAATCTGATCCTGTTGATTTGTCTTCTTTTTATTGATATCAGTTCGAGAATCTCTCTTATTATGGCTGTTAATTCTGCTAGTTTAACAATAAAATTTATTGCTTCTCGGATTGTTGAAGATGCTTCTTCTAATTGAACTGGTGTTTCTGAAATATCAAATCGAGATCTTGATTCTAAGTTATCTTCCTTGATAAGATTGAAAATCGAGAAGGGTAATCCTAAGACTCCTTTTGTTATATTTGTTTCAATACCAAATTCAACAGTTGGTGAAGATAAGGATATTTCTTTGATTGTAATGGAACCAGTCTTCATCTCTGCTTTAAAAAAACTTGAATAGGCATAATCCATTTTTTCATATAATCGGTCTCGGGCTACATGCGCTTTCTTTCTAAATTCTATTAAGCTTATTATTAGTGTCTCTAGATCTTTTTGTAATATATCTGCTATTCCTTCGGCTAAGGATTTTCTTTTTTTTAGTTTCAATAACTCCTGTCTAGTTGGATGAACTTCCATTTTATCTGATGACATTTCAATTCACTTTAAGATGCTAATTTTTTCCATGGTTAGGATGATATTTTTTAATTATTTCTGGTTCAATTCTTGTTAGCTCTGGTTTGGGAAGTATTGACAAGAGTCTCCATCCAATATTTAGAGTATCTTCTATGTCTCGATTTTCATTATAGTTTTGACTGATAAATTCTTCTTCAAATCTCTCCATGAATTTAAGATACAGCTTATCAATAGTAGTTAATGCTTTTTCTCCTGAAACTAAAGCGGTACCTTGCACAATTTTACCTTCAGCATAAGCATAATAAAGTTGGTCTGAAAGTTGTTTGTGGTCTTCTCTTGTTTTATTCGATCCAATACCCTTATCCATTAAGCGGGATAAGCAAGGTAAAGGATCGATAGGCGGATAAATTCCTTTTTTAAACATTTCTCTATCAAGAATAATCTGGCCTTCAGTGATGTAACTAGTTAAATCTGATATAGGATGTGTTATGTCATCGTCAGGCATTGTTAGAATTGGCATTTGAGTAACGGATCCTTTTTTTCCTTTTATTATTCCCGCTCTCTCATATATCGTTGCTAAATCGGTATACATGTATCCTGGATATCCACGTCTTCCTGGTATTTCTAATCGAGAAGCCGAAATCTCACGAAGGGCTTCACAATAATTTGTCATGTCTACGAGTATTACTAGTACATGTAAATCGTGTTCAAATGCAAAATATTCCGCCGCAGTTAGAGCCATTCTAGGCGTCAATATTCTCTCAATTGCAGGCTCTTCTGCACGATTTACAAACATAATCACCTTACCCATAGCACCCATTCTCAGAAAATCATCTCTGAAGAATTTTACTTCATCAGAGGTTATTCCCATAGCCGCAAATATTATTGTGAATCCTTCTTCTTCTCCTACAACTTTGGCTTGTTTTACAATTTGTGAAGCTAATAGTTTGTGTGGTAATCCTGTTCCTGATAATAAAGGAAGTTTTTGTCCAAGCAGCAAGGTGTTTAGTCCATCTATAACTGAAATACCTGTTTGGATAAACTTTGTTGGATGTTCTCTCGAACAAGGATTTATTGTAGGTGCATGAATATCAAGAAATTTTTCTGGGATAATATTTGGACCACCATCTGTAGGTTCTCCAGTTCCTGTAAACATACGCCCAAACATATCCGTTGAAACAGGTAACTTTAGCGTTTCTCCAGTGAAACGAACAGCTGTAGTTTCTATACTTAATCCGGATGTTCCTTCAAAAACTTGAATAACAGTAATCTCATCACTAATGTCAATAACTTGGCCAATTTTTTCTCCTTCAGATGGAGTTAATACTTTTACAATCTCACCAAAACCAACACCAGAAACAGATTCACAAAAAATCAATGGTCCTGTAATTTCTTTTATAGTATAATATTTTACTCCAATATGAGATTTATTTCTCATATCTTATCCTCCTCAAGATCTTTTAACTCTAATTTCTCAAATTGTTCATTCATTTCTTTATCAATTTCATTATAAACTTGGTCGAATTCATTAGTTGGTGTTATCTTTAGACGACTCAATTTTTCGCGAATGGGCAAACCAAGAATTCTAGTTAGAGGAACCCCTGATTCTATAGCTGTTTTAGTTTTATCATAAAATTTCAAAAAGATACGTAGCATTTTATAAGTCTTAGCAATTGGACAATACGCATCCACAGGATGAAAAGCATTTTGAAGTAGAAAATATTCTTTTAGCATTTTTGCCGTTTCAAAAACTGATCTCTGTTTGTCTCCTAAGATTTCTGCACCTATTAAAGCAACTATTTCTCTTAATTCCTCTTCCTCTTTGAGAAGAGTTCTTGCCTCCCCGCAAAGTTTTTGCCAATCTCTTTCAACTTTTGCAAACCAAGGCTCAAGCATAGGAATGTATTCAGAATAGCTCATGAACCAATTTATTGCAGGAAAATGTCTTCTGTGAGCTAATGCAAAATCAAGTGCCCAAAATACTTTAGCAATTCTTAAGGTATTAGTTGTAACAGGTTCTGAAAAGTCGCCTCCAGGGGGAGAAATTGCAGCCAAGACTGTAATGGATCCGACTCTGTCTTTTGTTCCCATAGTCTTAACTTGTCCTGCCCTAGCATAAAATTCTGCTAATCTAGAAGCTAAATATGCAGGGTATCCCTCTTCTCCTGGCATTTCTTCTAGGCGACCTGAAATTTCTCGGAGAGCCTCTGCCCATCTAGAAGTTGAATCTGCCATAAGAGCTACATTATAACCCATATCACGGTAATATTCTGCTAAAGTTATTCCTGTGTATATACTTGCTTCTCTAGCAACAATGGGCATGTTTGAAACATTTGCAACAAAAATAGTCCTGTCCATTAATGGATGATCAGAACTGCCCAATTTTAATTTTGAAAATCTATTTAGAACATCTGCCATCTCATTGCCTCTTTCTCCGCAACCAATGTAAACTACAACGTCAGCATCGACCCACATAGCCAAAGTCTGCAAAACCACAGTTTTTCCTGTTCCAAAACCTCCTGTTGTAGCCGTTATTCCACCTTTTGCTATAGGGAAGAAAGAATCGATAATGCGCTGTCCACTTAACAAAGGTTCAGTCGGAGGAAGCATAGTTTTATATGGTCGAGGTTTTCTCACTGGCCAAGTATGCATCAGGAAAATATTCTCTAATCCTTTTGATGTTTTAATTTTTGCAATTGGATCAATTATGGTGTATTTTCCTTCTGAGTAAATATTCTCTATTATTCCTGAGATATTTGGAGGAACCATAATTCCTTGATTTAATAATGATGTTTCTTGGACTGTTCCAATAATATCTCCACCAATAACTTTAACTCCTTTTTTTAGAATAGGGTTAAACTTCCATTCCTTCTTAGGATCAAGAGCTAAGGTTTCTACTCCTCTTTTAATGAAGGGACCAAACATATTTGAAATAACAGTTAAAGGTCTTTGNACACCATCAAATATTTGTCCAATTAAACCTGGACCAAGTTCAACAGATAATGGTTTACCTGTTGCTAAAACATTCTCTCCTAGTTTTATTCCTTCTGTCTCTTCGTAGGCTTGTATAACTGCAACATTTCCTTCAAGTCGGATAATTTCACCGATTACTCCTGCATCACCCACTTTTACAAGTTCAAACATCTGAGATCCTCTCATACATTTTGCAGTTACAAATGAACCAGCGACACGAGACACTCTGCCTATAATTTTTTTTGACAAATCTAATCACTTTCTACTTTTTCTAAATTTTACAATTTAAGTTCGATTCCAGTTTTTCGTTTAATAATTTCAGTAATGGGATCAAATTGTGGCTGTGGTTTTTCTCCAAGTTTTTGAATTGAGATAATAATTGGGAACTTAACTTTCTCAGTTATCTCGTTAATAGTTGCCTTTATTCGGTTGGCTATTGTATCGGTTGTAACTATCATTGCAAAGTCAGATTTGGTTGAGACTTCACGAATAAGTTCTTCAGCCTCTGATGCGTTTTTCACTGAATACGCGTGCTTCAATCCAGCTAATTTAAAACAATTTACTGTATCCTCATCTGCTATGATCGCAATCTTCATAAATACCATAAGTTTAGCCTTATTTCGGTTCTTTTTATTGACTAAGTATAATGATTATTTGATCTAAAAAGATTAGCTGTGATAAGTAAATTCGATGATGGCGCCGGGAATGGGATTCGAACCCATGCGGACCTAAAGGTCCACAGACTCTCAAGGCCTGCGCGTTATCCACTCTGCCATCCCGGCTCTTTTATTTTAATTAAATCTTCTTGTTTATTTCTGTTTTCTATTTCCTTCAGATTTTTTTGAAGAATTTTAGTTTTTTCAAGTTATAGTAAAATAGAAAATTACTGTAATTTACTGAAATTGTTTTATTTTTTTAGATTTTTTGAATGACAATAAAAATGTTGTTTAGAATAGCGACAACTAATATAATAGTTGCAAATGTATATGTAATCCTTACTCCTGCACGAGTTAATTTAAAAAATCTGTTGTTTTTATCTTGTATGTTAGAAAGCAATTTTTCTGCTTTATAGAAAATGAATCCTATTATTAAAGTTGTAAGAAGTTTTATTATGGAATAGAGAAAAAGATTGTTTGAGATTAATTGTGCCATAAGGGGATTCCCTTCTACTGCGCCAAAATATGTGATTCCAATAACTGTTGTTAACCAATCTAATGATCCTACTGTTATAATTGAAAGACAAGGCATAGGTCTAAAATTAAACATAGTCTTTAACTCCTCAGTATCAAATGCTTATTTGGGAGTTCTCGTTTATGTGTTGAATTACGTGTCTCGAAATATATCTTAAATCAGACTATGCCATGTTTTTGATCCTAACTTTAAATAAGCATTCTTTTGACCTGCTGGCTCACGCGCTTAAATATTTTATTTTTAAGGAATTTTTATTATTATTTGTATTAGGGTTATTTGATTTCAGAATATTTCCACTTAAATTTGAGTTTTAATCTTGGATTTAAATCATTTTTTTCCAGTTTTTCAGAATTCTATATGTATATGTGTTCAACAAAAAAGCTTATATGTATATTTGTTATACATCTCTTTAAGAGGAGGAGAGGATTGGAGAAAAGAAAAGTACCGATTAGAGTAGGTTGCTAATTTTATCTAGATGTCGAGATCTTCTTTTTCAATAAAAATTAAAATAAATTATAAATTATTGAATTCATAGCATAATTTTGTATTAATGCTCTATTTAAATAAGTTATTTATTTTTGAGGAATTTTTAGATTCAACAACATCTTTTTTTAAAAGGATTTAGGATATGTTTGAGCAATAAATTTTTTTAAAAATATTTTCAACTTAAAAAGTAAACAATTTTAAGTGACCAAAGATTATTGAACGGAAGGGCAAATATTATTAATTGAGTAATGATTTAATCAAGAAATCTCGGTTAGGAGTTGAAATGTTATGGATCTAAAATTAAGAATAACTAAACATTACAGTTCAGATAGCTATATTAAACCTAAACATATAAGGTTTGCAATAATTGATTTAGATAGATCTCCCGATTATCCTATTAATTTTGTGTGCAATTTGCCAAAAAGTATTAAGTTCAATGAACGTCAACCAAGCAATTTCTCTAAAAAATTTGGTGATAAAAAGATAGAAGTGGCTAGAAAATTGCTAAAAGATGCTCTAGAAACTGAAGACGATACGGAAATTAAAGCTGAAATAGAATCAAGATTAAGGAGTTTACCTTAGTTTACTTTTTTTGGGTTTTTATTTCATATCTTTTGGATTTTAATATCCAAAATAGAAATCATAATGACTCTGCAAGCTCTATTACTTTATTGTAAATTTCTTTGTATATTTCTTCAGCTTTAACATTTTCAAGCAAGTATGGATCTTTTATATTCCATTCAATTATTTGCTTTTTGCAATTAGGGTACTTTTTTAGAACTGCTGTGGTTTGAGTTTGTTGCATTGTAATTATTATGTTAAAGGTTTTTAGGTTTTTTTGATCTAGGCTTTGGGGTGTTTTTTTCAGAAATTGTACAGCATCATGTTTTTTAAGAAATTTTCTTATAGATTTGGAAATAGGAATAGAAACCATTAAGCCTGCCGATTCAATTTGTATGTCTGGGCGAATCTTTTTTAGAAGTGCTTCAGCTAAAGGACTACGGTATGCATTTCCGTAGCATACAAATAGAACTCTCATAGATTGGTTAATTTGTATTATTTCTAGTTTTTCTGCTTTTCTGTTCTACAGGTTGTTTTTGACAAAAAATATTGGGTAAAATAAGCCTAAAACAAGCCTAAAACACAAAAAAATTATGCTTCCAGTATGCAAAAGCCCTTATAAGGCTGTTTCACGTATATTGACATACACGACATAATATGTACGAGAAAAGACA
>JGI2160J19893_10000020_pt1 | contig 42428 bp, 41 predicted proteins | sample DeeMarSeWOR28_12_FD_19893 | JGI IMG/M metagenome (IMG submission 19893)
CTTCAAAAACCACAAAAGCAGGAGAATATGCCAGCATAGCCCAGATTAAGGGTGGGGCCAATATCCGTTCTGCAGCATCACGGTCGTCAGAGATCCTGCGTGCTGTCCCTCCTGGTTTTCCCGTAGTTGTTCTGGAACGCCGGGGAGACTGGGTCCAGGTAGAGGATTTCAGGGAAAGAAAGGGCTGGGTATTTGCTTCTCTACTTACCAAGCCTGGAACGGTAATAATCAAGGTCTTGAGAGTGAATTTGCGCAGCGGTTCCAGTTTAAATGACAGGATAATTGCTAAACTGGATTACGCTACGGTGCTGTCAGTTGTGGAAACAAGAGGGGACTGGCTGCAGGTAAGGGATTCTAAAGGATTAACCGGTTGGCTGCACCGGGATGTCGTCTGGCCTGCCGATTATATGCAAGTTTCAGCCCAGGGTGTTGAACAAATTCCTCCCCAGACGCCTGCAGAAAAAGAGGTTGCAGTTGCAGAGCAGGTTCAAGCAGAAGGGGTCAAAGAAATTCAGGCGGAGGCAGTTGAAAAAGAGGTAGCGGAAGTTGCTATGCCTGCCAAGGCGGATCAGGCACCTGCTCCCACATCGACACCTGCACAACCTTCAAAAACCACAAAAGCAGGAGAATATGCCAGCATAGCCCAGATTAAGGGTGGGGCCAATATCCGTTCTGCAGCATCACGGTCGTCAGAGATCCTGCGTTCTGTCCCCTCTGGTTTTCCCGTAGTTGTTCTGGAACGCCGGGGAGACTGGGTGCAGGTAGAGGATTTCAGGGAAAGAAAGGGCTGGGTATTTGCTTCTCTGCTTACCGAGCCTGGAACGGTAATAACCAAGGTCAAAAGAGGGAATTTGCGCAGTGGTCCTGGTTTAACTGACAGCATCATCACTGAACTGGATTTAGGTAAGGTGCTGTCAGTTGTGGAAACAAGAGGGGACTGGCTGCAGGTAAGGGATTCTAAAGGATTAACCGGTTGGCTGTACCGGGATGTCGTCTGGCCTGCCGATTATATGCAAGTTTCAGCCCAGGCTGTTGAACAAATTCCTCCCCAGACGCCTGCAGAAAAAGAGGTTGCAGTTATAGAGCAGGTTCAAACAAAAGCAATCAAAGAAATTCAGGCGGAGGCAGTTAAGAAGGAGGTAGCAGAAGCTGCTATACCTGCCAAGGCAGAACAGGCACCTGCTCCCACATCGACACCTGCACAACCTTCAAAAACCACAAAAGCAGGAGAGTATGCCAGCGTAGCCCAGGTTGATGGTGGGGCCAATATCCGTTATGAACCATCACTGTCGTCAGAGATCCTGCGTGCTGTCCCTCCTGGTTTTCCCGTATTTATCCTGGAAGGCCGGGGAGACTGGGTCCAGGTAGAGGATTTCAGGGAAAGAAGGGGCTGGGTGAACGCTTCTCTGCTTGCTGAACCTGGAACGGTAATAATCAAGGTCTGGAAGGGAAATTTACGCAAGGGGCCCAGTTTAACTGATACGATCATTACTAAACTGGATTACGGTACGGTGCTCTCAGTTGTGAAAACAAGAGGAGACTGGCTACAGGTAAGGGATTCTGAAAGATTAACCGGTTGGCTGCATCGGGATGTCCTCTGGCCTGCCGATTATATGGCAGTTTCAGCCCAGGAGGTAGCTGCAACGTCGGAGGCAACGCCAGGCCAGGAAGTAGAGTTACCAGCCCAGACTGTTGAACCAAGCCCTCCCCAGACGCCTGCAGAAAAAGAGGTTGCAGTTGCAGAGCAGGTTCTAACAGAAGTGGTCAAAGAAATTCAGGCGGAGGCAGTTGAGAAAGAGGAAGTTGCTATGCCTGCCAAGGCAGAACAGGCAACAACTCCCACGAAGACATTTGTACAAATCGCAGAAGCCACAAGACCAGCAGAGTATGCCAGCGTAACACAGAATGGTAGCGGGGCCAATGTCCATCCTGAACCATCAATGTCGTCTGAAGTCCTGCGTGCTCTCCCTCCAGGCTATCCCGTAATTGTTCTGGAACGCCGGGGAAACTGGGTCCTGATAGAGGACTTCAGGAAAATAACAGGCTGGGTATATACTTCTCTGCTTTCCGAGCCTGGAACGGTAATAATCAAGGTCTGGAAGGGAAATGTTCGCAGCGGTCCCAGTTTCAGTGACGAGATTATAGATAAACTGGATTACGGTACGGTGATCTCAGTTATGGAAACACGAGGAGACTGGGTGCAGGTAAGCAGTTCTGAAAGATTAACCGGCTGGCTGCACCGGGAGGTCGTCTGGCCTTAAGAGAACGCCTGTTTTCATTTCAACCCTCAATTTTCAGCAGAACCATTCATGCAAGAACAATCACAACAGAAAGGAAGGCGAAGCCTGACCAGGTTTCTGCCGCTCCTGGTCCTCCTCATATTGATACTGGTAGCCCTCGGGCTGGCAGCACGGGTCAAGGACGAACAAAACCGACTTCTTGAGGAAAAACGTAATGCGGTAGTGGCGGAAAGGCCGCCGGTCAATGTCGTGGTCCAGGAACTGGTCCCCACCCTTGTGCGGGACAGGTTGAGTCTGCCGGGAATGGTTGAACCATGGGAACATCTGGGTATACTCGCTGAGGTCAGGGGAGTTGTTGAAGAGGTTCTGGTGGAGGAAGGGGATCATGTGAAGCAGGGAGACCTGATAGCCAGAATCGACACTAAAGATTACGAGAATACGATAAATTCAATCAGGGCGGCATACAACCTGGCTGCCACAAACTTGAAACGATTGTCAGGCCTGCGGGAAAAGGAGATTATTGCACAGTCAGAGTTGGATAAGATCAATGCGGAGGTGCAGACTCTTGAAGCAGACCTGGCAATAGCCGAACTGCAGTTAAAGCGCTGTTATGTCAGGTCGGCAATATCCGGTGTGATAAATGAACTGCCAGCCAAGAAGGGACTTTACCTTGCTGTTGGGGATCCCGTTGCCACTGTGCTGGATATTGAACGGGTGAAAGTAACAGTCGGGATTCCGGAGGCCGATGTGGACGCTGTCAGAAAAATCGACATGTTCGAGCTGGTTATTGAAGCACTGGTTAACAGGAAAATAACGGCAAGAAAATATTTTCTGGCTGTAGCCCCAGAATCTCAGGCCCAGGTATACAGGCTGGAGCTGGAAGTGGCAAACGGTTCCGGTGCTATACTGCCCGGCATGTTTGCCAGGGTCGAGATTATCAAGCAGGAATTCCCGGATGCGCTTGCTATTCCGTTGTACGCGGTAATTACCCGTGACAACAAACACTATGTCTACCTGGAGGAAGACAAAACAGCAGCTCTCAGCGAAATAAAGATTGGCATCCTTGACGGCTGGCAAATACAGGTCTTGGAAGGCCTTGTTCCAGGGCAGAGGGTTATTGTCGTTGGTCAGCGCAGCGTGGATGAAGGCCAGAGATTGAATGTAGTGAAAAAGGTTGCCAGTCCCGCGGAGATTACGAGGTGATCCTTTCCGATACAGCCGTAAGACAGCGGGTAAGCGTCTTTGTGCTTGCACTCATAATTCTGGTCTTTGGCACATATTGCTATAAAGTGCTTCCCCGGGAGAGCGAACCGGACATTACCATACCAAACGTTTTTGTCTCTACCAGCTACAAGGGCGTTGCGTCCAAAGACATTGAGACTTCCATAACCATCGAGATTGAAAAGAAGCTCAAGGGACTTGAAGGGGTCAAGAAAATACACTCTGTCAGTTCTGAGGGACTTTCTTCTATTAATATTGAGTTCGTCACAGGAACTGATATTGACGACGCCCTGCAAAAAGTGCGTGACCGGGTAGATGAGGCAAAAAATGAGTTGCCGGCCGACCTGGAAGAAGACCCCTCCATTTTCGAGGTCAATTTTTCTGAGCTTCCAATTGTTGTTTTCTCCCTTTCAGGAACCTGTGGCATTGTCTGCCTGAAGGAAATCGCCGATGATCTCAAGGATGAGATTGAAGCGATCCGGGGAGTCCTTGAGGCTGAAGTGACAGGCGGGGTAGAACGGGAAATCCGGGTCGAGGCATTTCCGGATAAACTCGCCTATTACAATATCCCCATTTTTGTTCTCCAGGATGCCGTAACCAAGGAGAACAGAAATACCTCAGGCGGTATCATCCGCTTGGGTGATGGCCGATACCAGCTCAGGGTTCCTGGAGAATTTGAAAGGCCGGATGAGATTTACAATCTTGTTGTGGGTACCCATGCGGGTCAGCCGATCTATCTGAAAGATGTTGCTCGGGTGATTGACGGCTTCAAGGATGAAACGAGTCGTTCCAGGTTGAACGGCCGGGAAGCAGTTAACATCATGGTCAAGAAGCGTGCCGGTGAAAATATCATTGCCATAACCGACGCCATTGACAAACTGCTGGCAAAGGTGCAGCCCACCTGGCCTCAGGGCACGCAAATCACCAAGCTCATGGACAAGGCCAAGGACATCCGCCATATGGTGGCCGATCTTGAAAACAATATACTGTCGGGCCTGGTCCTCGTGGTATTTGTCATCCTCTTTGCCATGGGCATTCGAAATGCGATCTTGGTCAGCCTGGCAATTCCTTTTTCCATGCTTCTTTCATTTGCCGTTCTATATGCACTGGGCATTACCCTGAACATGGTTGTGCTTTTCAGCCTGACCCTGGCCCTTGGAATGCTGGTGGATAATGCCATTGTCATTGTTGAGAATATCTACCGTTATCTTGAACAGGGCGTACCACGGATGGAGGCTGCCAAACGGGCGACTTCCGAGGTGGCCTATGCTGTTATCGGTTCCACCCTTACAACCCTGGCAGCATTTTTCCCCATGCTTTTCTGGCCCGGGATCATGGGAGAATTCATGAGCTACCTGCCCCTGACCCTGATCGTTACGCTTTCTTCAAGTCTTTTTGTGGCCCTGGTCATCAATCCCGCTCTGGCCTCGATTTTCATGAAGGTGAAACCCGGAAGCGGGAAGAGGGAAGGAGAGACCGTGATTCATGCTCCCAGCGCTGAAGAAATTGCGAAGGCCGGGGAAAGTCCTGTCACCATCAGCGGTCCGCTCCTGGGTTTTTATTCAAGGTCATTAGAGCAGGCACTGAACCATAAGATTGTCATTGTAATCACTGCCGTCTGCTTCCTCGTGCTTCTTTTTGAGATATGGCTGCTGAGCGTCGGTCTTGAAAAACCTGTTGAGTTCTTTCCGAATATCGAACCAAAGGCAATGTATGTCAACCTTGATACCCCTGAAGGGGCTGATCTGGACTATATAGATGCCATTGTACGCCAGGTTGAAATGAATGTGAACGGTTACGATGCAAAACAGGCTTTAATGACAGGGTGGGATGCATACGAAGCATCGTACGCACCAAAGGAGCACAAACTCGGCAGTGGTGGAAAATTTAGGGGTCCAAGTGATATCGGCAACATAGAATACATCTATGCCAAGTCAGTCGTAACAGCCGGGCCGGGCATGATGTTTGACCCCAATGCCCCGAATCATGTGGGCATCCAGTTTATCGACCTGGAAGACAGGATTACGCCAAGCTCTGGATCAATGGAAGAAATACGCCGGAGGGTGGAAAATATCCCCGGGGCAAAGATAACTGTTGCTGAACAGGAAGAGGGGCCACCCACCGGAGCACCTGTCAATATTGAGATTGCCGGTGATGATTTTGAGATACTGGGGCGGATTGCCAAAACTGTACGGGAAATGATCGCACATATTCCTTTTGTGGTGGATATCCGGGATGACTATGTGGAAGGCACCCCAACGGTGCGCATCAAGCTTGACCGTCAGAAAGCAGCCCTATTCGGGCTCAACACCGATAATATTGGCACAGCATTAAAGACGGCCTATAACGGCCTCGAGGTTTCCACTTACAGGGAAGGGGACGAAGACTACGATATCACCGTGCAGCTTTCAGATGCAAAACGCAGGATGATCGATGTGCTCCGGGAACTGCTGTTGCCGACTCCATCGGGGAAAATGGTACCGCTGACGACCCTGGCGCGCATTGAGTTCGCAGGAGGTCTGGGGGATATTGTCCGGATAAATCATGAGCGGGTCGTGACCGTAAAGGCCAATGTTGATGAGAACAAAATTCCCGGACCGGTAGCTCGGGCCCAGGCTGAGAAACTCCTGCAGGAGTTTCAATTACCGCCCGGATATCGTGTTACCTTTACCGGTGAGTTCGAGTTCCAGAAGGAATCGGAAGAGTTCCTGTCAAAGGCTTTTGTGATTGCCCTTTTCCTCATATTCCTAGTCCTGGTGACCCAGTTCAACTCAGTGGCGCAGCCCTTCATCATTATGACAGCTGTTATTCTTTCCCTGGGCGGAGCCTTTCTCGGGCTGACCGTTATCAGTTCCCCGTTTGGCATTATCATGACGGGTGTTGGCGTAATATCTCTTGCCGGTGTCGTGGTTAACAACGGTATCGTGTTGGTAGACTATATAAACAAACTCCGGCAGCGGGGGTTAGCATTGCGGGAGGCAGTTGTGGCAGCTGGGGCAACGAGGCTGCGGCCTGTACTCCTGACAGCCATCACTACCATCCTCGGGCTTCTGCCCATGGTGACCGGGGTTTCTTATGATTTTCACAAGATGACCATTTCGTGGGTCAGTGAATCAAGCCAATGGTGGAGTTCCATGGCAATTGTGGTAATTTTCGGCCTGATGGTTGCCACGTTTCTGACCCTGGTTGTAGTGCCGGTTCTGTACGTGATGATAGAGGAGGTCAAGGGGAAACTGCTGCCATTAGCAACAGGCTGAAACTTAAAACAAAATCTGTCTGTTTACCTCAGCATTCAATTAATCGCCATGTGCCATCAAGAAATATATAATGGGGTTTGAAGTTTGCCTTGTATTTCATTGAATTGACATCTTTAATCCAGTAGCCGAGATAGACAGATTCTATTTCCTTCTGCCTGCAGAATTCCACAAGATGTAAAATGTTAAAGGTCCCAGGACTTCTTTTCGCCTCAGCCGGATCAAAATAAAAAAAGACAACGTTGAGCCAGGAAGGGGACAGATCAACTATTGCAACACCAATAAGCCTGGAACCGATCCTGTAGCTGAATTCAACCGTGGTGGTAATGTGGTTGATAAAAAAACTGTAATAATAGTCGAAGGCAGAACTGTCCCGACCCGGGTATCTGCTGGTAAGAAACTTTTCCAGAAGGATAAGATTTTCCTGGCTGCAGGATATTGGGCTGATGGCAACTTTGATGTCCTGGTTTTTTTTCCAGGCTCTCTTTTGATTCCTGTTGGGTTGAAATTCCTGTGGATTGATGCGTATCGGTATACAACCCTTGCATTCCTTGCAGTGCATAGTATAGATGACATTCCCGTTTCGCCGATAACCTGAGGCGAGATACGCACCCATGATAAAATCCGGAATGGTGTTAAAAAGTGCCTGGTGGTATACGGCCTTGTGCGGTAGGCCGTAAGGGCAGTCATAAGAGGAGTGAACAAAATACTGCTGCAGCTCTTCCTGAATGCGCAGGGCCTTTTCGGACAGGATATTCTTGTCTCCAGTCATGGGAATGTCTGATCCACTCATTTCCCGGAACCTGATTTGTCAGGTAGGACAGGCTGTTTCTGCAAACGTTTATAGTAGAAATTCTGGCCGTACAGGACAGACACCGGGTTGTGGCCGGCAACCCGATCTTTAACAACAAGGGTGGTAACCGGTGCGTCGGAATACTTTGTGAACAATATGTCGTGTCCAACGCAGAGTCCGACGATTATATTGAGGTCGGTCCCAGTCCGGTTCAGCAGTCTTGCCTGGGCCACAGGATTGCAGGCAGGCTCAAAGGTGTTGGGACGGACTTTTTCTTCTTCGGTAAGGCCGAGTTCCAGTTTGTCAATACTGCCGGATTTGCAGCAGACGCTAACTGGTTTGAATCCCTGCGCCTCAAGAATGGTTGCCAGCCGGTTTGTTTCATCTAGAAGTCCGATACATGTTGCCATGCCAATCTTGTTGTACCCCATGAGCTTGGCAAAGGCTATGGTGTCCTCCACCCGGGTCCAGCGGGCGTTGATGGCATCGCTGCCCGGTATGGGCTGGTAACAGAGACCTTCAACCCTGGCTGCAACACTGGCCATCTTGGCATCCTCTTCATCTCCCCTGAATAGAGCGAAGGATTCTTCGATAATGTCGGAGTGGTCCCGTGTGGGACAATTGGCCGGCTTGGCCGGCTTATTGTCAGGATCAGCATACCAGCAGTTGGTGCTGCCGCTTTTGCGCCAGGCAGCACTGCATTTGGAGCAGGAGAAATCGGTCTGTTTGCTCATTGTTCAAAAACCTCTCAATTAATTCATACAATCATTTGCTGCTGATCAAGACAGCAACAGTCTTTGTGGCATCTATTTGTTCCATAGCAATCCTGATTGCGGCTGTTAAGGGAACCGAGAGAAGCATGCCCGGTATGCCCCAGAGCCAGCCCCAGAAAAGAAGAGCGAGGAGCACGACAAGGGGGCTCAGGTTCAAACCGCGTCCCATTAACCTGGGTTCAAGTACATTACCGACTACAAACTGGATGCAGAGAAGCAGGATTGCAATGATAAGGGTCTTGGCGATTGAGCCTGACTGGAAGAGGGTGATGGCAATTGGTGGCAGGGTAGCAACGATTGAGCCTATGGTCGGGATAAAGTTCAAAACAAAGGTCAGGACACCCCAAAGAAGGGCAAAATCAACACCCGCAATGGTAAGAATGATTGTGACAAGTACTCCGGTTAAAAGGCTGATAAGGGTTTTCAAGCCTAAATACTGCTGGACTGATTGATTGATCTGGTTGATTGATTCAAGGATGGGAGTTGCGTTTTCCTTGCCGATCTGGTTGACCAACCGTTTTATAAATGCATCGCGCTCGGCCAGTATAAAGGCCATGAAGAGTAATACCCATAATACATTTCCCAGAAAGGAAAAGAATGAAACACTCAAGTTTTGTATTATATTACTAAAGGAGAACTGGTTTTGTCTTATTTTGCTTAGGAATGCACTTACAGCCTCATTGGCCTGTTCCCGGGTGATGTCAAAACGGGAAAGTATGATATTGGCATATTCCCAGAATTTTGTCTCATATTCAGGTAACTTGGAGTGGAAGTTTACTGCATTGAGTGCCACAAGTTGTCCCAGCATATAAATGAAAACCAGTACGATACCCACAACAAGAAGTATGCGCACAAAGCCAGGGAGATGGAAACGTTTCAAGTAGTCCAGCGGAATGCCGAGAGCATAACAGACAAGGATGGCAAAGCAGAGGGGGATAAACAGAAAGCTTAGAGTCTGCAGGATAAAAGTCAGCAGGACAAGCAGCAACAGCCAGGATGCCACAACAGTTACATTGAACGCTATTTTTTCATTGGAAGGGGTCATATCTGGTGTCTTCTGCCGCAATTGGTCTGAGTACTGCTGAATATAAATTGAATAAGTCTGTTAAATCAACGAATTAATCTTTTTGTTGTGAATTTGTGTTATGTAGAGGATACCTGCATGTGGAAGATCTTCAAAGTTCATGCTCATGTCTTGATTGCTAAAAGGGCGGCTCTGCTGAAGCGTATGGTAAGTCTCATGGTGTTCTTGAGACCAGCTTTCTCGGCTGCGGCAAGGATCTCATCATATCTTTTTTCAGGGACATGAAAGGCCGGTTCAGCATATAGAAGTTTTGCAGGAGGCTTAAGGATAGTCACGATTTCCGTGAAGAGACTTGACGGATCAGGAACTTCGTGAATCATCCAGAATGCAAGAATGAAGTCTGCCGGTGTCGTGATGCCGATTGTGTCAGGTTTACATCGATGGGGAATTATTCTCTGGGCCAGGCCTTTACGTGCAGCCCGTTTCAGCATGATATCGAGCATTTTCTGCTGCAGGTCCACAGCAATGACCCTGCCGGAGTCACCGACCATTTCTGCCAGGGCCAGGGTAAAGTAGCCCATGCCGCAGCCGATATCCATGACAGTCATGCCTTCCCGTACATGTTCGCCAAGAATGTTTTTAGGGTTATGGATTAATCGCCGTAATGGATTGTCGAAGGTGTAGGCAAGCCACCAGGGGCAGATTTGATGATCCGGCATAAATTACACACTTTTTATAGCTTTCAGCCTCTTTAGAACTCAAATGATCCCGGATCGTCAGGGGAGCAGACCACTTTCCACTCCTGGACTTCGACATCAAAATCGGCAATCTTTTCCAAGGGGGTTTTGAGGTATTTTCCGCTCCCATCAGCAGCCACAGACCCGTCTGCAAGCAATAATTCCCCTGTGCCTTCAAAGAATCTGCTGCTGTTCCTGGTAATGCGCCCAAGCACCCGCAGTTCTTCGTCAAGTGGTACCGGTTTCTTGAAGCGGACTTGCAGGTCAACGGTCACACCCCAGATGTCACCTTCACTTTTGATCATGATGGCGCGTCCGATGGCCTCATCCAGGATTGTCGAGATGATACCGCCATGAAGCCTTCCGGGATAGCTCTGGTGCTCTTCTTTTGGTCTGAAGATTGCCATAAGTTCGCCGTTGTCCAGTTCGTAAAAGGAGGTATGGAGGCCAAAGGGATTTTTCAAACCGCACACGAGGCACATTCTAGAGTTCGGTTGCTTGGTAATTACTTTACGGAGCATTGTGTACCTCAAATCCACAGCAGGTGGAACGGAATGTCAGCAGAGCATTTTATTTTCTGAAAGTGCCTTTTATTATATCATTCATATCCTGTAAAACGGCAGCAGTCGGGCAGAGCAGTTCTTTCACATCATTTTGGAACTGCTTCCTGTCTTTGGGGATATGCGTTCCCAGGATGATCTTTAAATCAGGAAATGCCTGGGTGATAACCTCCCGGTACTGTTTGAGAAAGGGGCAGAGTGCAGTCATGCAAAAGGATAAATGCAGGGCATCAAGTCTGTATTCTGCCAGGGCCTTTACCCTTTTCAGGATTTTTTCCGGCGCTGCCAGGGTAGGACAGCCGGCACAGTTAATGATGCCAATAAGCTCAATTTTGTCATCATCCTGGTAGCGATCAAAAAAACCTCGACGTTTTCTCATGTCACCGAGACAGACCACAGCAGCACAGTTGGTTTCCTGGGTGCAGTTTGAACATGTAATAATTCCTATACGGGCCATTTACGCCTCCTCGGCCTGTTTTTGTTCCGGCTCCTTTTTTATTTCGTCAAGTTCTGCCTGCGCCTTTAATTCTGCCTGATGTTCAATTATGGCATCGTGGTGCGCCTGGTCTCCTGACACATCGGACTCCCGCCTGTCAAGCTCTTGAAGTCGTGGCATCGGGCCATACATGACCAGGACATCACCCGGTTTGATTCTGCTGATTCCCTGCGGAGCCCCTAAATAAAAGCCATTTTTCCTCTGGATGCCAAGAATAAGAACCCCCTCACGGGACAAGCCGGCCTCAAGAAGAGATTTACCTGCCAGCCAGTCATTGGGCTCAACAATCATTTCCCAGACGGCAAATTCATTCTGCAGATGCAGGATGGCCACATAGTCCTGAATTTCAAGCCGGGTCCATTTCTTTAATCCCAAGGCAATAATACGGTTCAGGTTGCGTTCCACGAAATGGCTTGCAGCAAGGAACCATAATAAACTGAGGCAACCTATAAACAGGAGGATATTCTGCAGCCAGTTTCCAGAACCTGCAGTGGTGAGCAGCGAAACCATAACGGTAGCCACCACCGTTGCGATCCCGATATTGCCAAGCAGCATTAGGATCATAATGATCTTTCGCCGTACCGGGTGGTTCGTGATCAGTTCAGATTCCTTTGTGGTGAACCCCACGCCGGAGAAAGCGGAGCGGGCCTGGAAGCGGGCAGCTTCATGGGACAAGCCGGTAAACATCAAGGCCATTGCCGCAATTCTTGTTACCAGAAGAGACAGGATCGCAACAGTGAATAAAGAAAAAATCGCAACCATTTAGGAAATCACCCTGAATATTCTCAGTGTTTTTGATAAGGAACCAGGTTATGCATATAACAGTAACATTTATCGCTGTATTTTTGGCAATTTCCCCAGCTGCCTGTCATGAACTTTTGACAGGACAATGAGAGCAAGTACAGATCCGACCAGGGCCAACCCCATATCAGACTGGGTGTCCCAGACATACCCCTGGGTTCCTAAAAAAGCCTCTGCTGCCGCTCCTGACAAGAGGGCGGCCCACCACTCAATGAGTTCATAAAATGCGCTTATTGCCAGGCAAATACAGATAACGATAAAAATCAACCAGCTTTTATGTTTGATAACTTCTTTTCGCAGCAGGATTTCCCGGGTGATGATTGCGGGGATAAAGCCTTGGGCCAGGTGGCCGATCTTGTCATAGTTGTTACGTTCCATGCCAAAAGAATCACGTATCCAGTTAAAAAGGGGAACCTCGGCATAAGTATAGTGTCCGCCTACCATGAGAATGATACAGTGGATCAAGATGAGGAGGTATGAAAGGGGGGTAAGCCTGAACCTGGAATACGTGGCAGCAAGAATAATGAATCCGATAAGGGCGGGAAGAACTTCCAGTAACCACGTGAAATAATCCTTGGGATTGATTCCGGACCATATCAAAACAACAGCGTAAATGGAAAGCCAGAATATTTTCATGTACGGTCCTTTTGAGATTTGCGGAATTTTTTTCCAGCGTGCCATGCCTTGCCAATGCAATCTCCAAGAGCCCAGAAACGATTGTCAGGCATAGTCAAGACAAAAGGTTTTATTTTTGCAATATCTGGTTTGGAGTCGGTCAGGAACTTATCATCACAATAGATGTTGACGATTTCCGCGATGAAAAAGGAATTGGTTGGCAGGTCCACCCTTTGGGTTACCCTGCATTCGATGTTCAAAGCACACTCCTGAATCAGCGGGGCAGCCTTTAACTCACCATAGAATATTTCGAACAGCTCAGACTTGTCATTGTTCTTGCCAGAGACGAGCCCGGTAAAATCAGTAATTACCACCATATCTGTGGAGGGCACGTTTATGCTGAACTCTCCAGTCTCAACGATGGCATCATGTGAACCATTGCTTTTGTTAACGCATATACCAAGCATGGCCGGTTTAAAATTGACCCGGGTCAGCCAGTCAAGCGCCATGTAATTCACCCTGCCCGCAAGATGAGTTCCGAGGATGGTCTGCGTCCATGGCAAACAGAAAAGGTTTTTCTGTTCAAAAACTTTCTTCATGATCCTTCCTCCGGGTGATTAAGCCCTTGCTTCAGTTTATGTTCTGATGCTCAGACGGCATGTATGGACATAGACGGTAAATTCATTTTTTTTTCAAAATAGCACGCCAGCCCGTAACCGGGGTCATGATGGGCCGGTATATCTTGCTTACTTCCCCAACCTGTTCAGTGATATAAAAGGCATCCGGTTCAATGCCGTGAACCAGTCGGACAATTTCCCTGAGATGTTTCCTGCGACTGACAATGTAGAGTTCGATGACCGGTCCGCTAATGCCTTCTCCCTGAAAAGTGGTTACACCAAATCCCGCCTTCCGTATGGTGTCAGCCATTTCCTTGAAACGTTCTTTGCTGATGACCCGAATAATGATATGGCCAAAGGCCAACCACCGTTCCAGGCGTATTCCGACCATGTTGCCGCTGGCAAAGCCAAAGGCATAGAAAACAGCCAGGATTGGTATTTCCCTGACCTGTGGTATCACCGTGGATATAACCCAGAGCCAGATTATGATTTCGACAAAACCCAGCCAGAAAGAGACCCAGGTCCTGCCCTGGATAATGCTGATGGTTCGCAAAGTACCTAGGCTGACATCCACTATGCGGGCCAGAAAGATCGCAATGCCTGTGAGAAGTATCGGTATGCTCAAATGCGGTTCCCTAGGTAAATGGTAGCTTGATTATGTGTCGCTTTACAACTACCTCTTTAAAAGTTCGGGCCAGTTTTTATCAGCCTTTCCGATATATCCGGACCGATCCTGATCCCAGATGCCTTGCACATTCTTATTAAGATTTAAGTAAAGTTTACCATCAACAATGGTCCATGCTTCCGGATCAATATCAGCCGTGGAACCACGGCTTACGGCATATGCTCAGTAGCCGCCGTATTGTGGGGCATAGTGCGTCGGATCCTTTTGAAACAATACCAGGTGCTCACTGCTGCTAAAGAGCCACTTGGCATTTCTCCATTCGAATTGATACTTTTTTTGGCCCTTAACTGGTTTCCCCATGGTGAAGTAAGCCACAGCGTCATACCCTTTGAGGGCAACGCCATCAGCATCAACATTTATAGGTGCCAGGGGGGCTGAGCAGGCAAAAAGGACAAATGTCCAGGCAAAGAAAACTGCTGCCAGGGACAACACGGGCTTTTTCATGGGATCACCTGCCTTCATGACCTGAAAATTGTTCTCAGGCTAGCGGTTGGTAGTGCTGAAAGTATACGATTCCACAATATCCTTTGAAGTGAAACGGACAACCAGATCCTTTGCTTCTGTTTCTGTGAAACCCCTGTACTTATACTTTCCGTATGTCCAGGTCTCCAGGCCGTTTTCAAGGCCGATACGCCAGGGTTCGCCAAAGGTTGTGCGGATTTCTTCCTTGGTTGTTTTCCCGATTCGGATATTTTTTACCTGGTCGGATGGAAAGTCATAACCTGCGTTTAGTTTTGTGCAGCCTGCTGTGAAAAACAGGGAGAAGCCCATAATGATGCAAAAAACAGCATACAGCAAACAGGACCGCTTCTCTTTTAAGTCCAGTGCCATGATTACTCCAGGTCCCATCTCGCTCTCCTCGCAAAGTGAAGTTAATGAATCTGTTGCAGGGCAGGGAATATCCCTATTCCCATTTAACCCTGTATGTCTCGGAAATCTCATGTACCCCGGTAACACAAACACCCAGGTCCTTTAAAATGCCGTCCTCGATGGAGTAGATCCAGCCGTGAACAGCAATTTTCTGGCCTGATTCCCAGGCTTTCTGTACTATTGAGGTATGGCAGACATTTGCCACCTGCTCTATTACATTTAATTCGCAAAGAAGATTGATCCGTTCCTTTTCATCCGCGATGGCGTCTAGTTTTTCCTGGTGATTGCGATAGACGTCTTTAATATGCCGGAGCCAGGTATCGATAAGTCCATGGGCCTTTTTTTCCAGCGCGGCTCGGATCCCGCCACAGCCGTAATGACCGCAGACAATGATATGTTTGACCTTGAGGATTTCCACCGCATATTGGATGACTGACAAACAGTTCAGGTCAGTATGGATAACCACGTTGGCGATATTACGGTGGACGAAGATTTCACCCGGCATAAGGTCAACGATCTGGTTGGATGGGACACGGCTGTCAGAACAGCCGATCCATAAATATTCAGGATTCTGCTGCCGGGAGAGTTTTGCAAAGAAATCCGGATCTGATTCCTTAATCTTCTCAGCCCATTTCCTGTTGTTATCAAAAAGGTTTTTAAGGATTCGCATTGGATCAGAATTTTCAGACTCAAGGAAAATTTGTCAATGATATTTCGAGATACCGAATACAGCAGCAACTATCCCCAATGGTTCAGAAGTCAGCAGTCGGGAAATCAAAGAACCTTAAAACATGCTGCCTGCTGACCCTGCAGTTGTATAAATATCAACCAGTTTTTGTTTTATTAAACTTCCTTATCAGGTTTCTGACAAGCAGATAAATGCTGATAATGGGGCCAGCGCTGATAAAGACATAAACCGTGAGGATCCATCTTCCGACAAAACCTGTGTCTGTAACTAACCGGTTGAATAGAAGATACTGGGGGATGTACTGCGGACCATGGGTGAAAGCGATGAGGGCGAGGTCTAGCAGCAGCAGAAAAAAACCCATTGCCATGCAGAACAGTCCGATAAGAGAAATAAGCTGCCTCTCTTGAGTGAGGGTTTTGAACAGGTGGAAAGAACTTCCTGCGCAGGCAGCAACAGGTAAGAGAATCAAAAGGAAATGCAGGGGAGCCATAGTCGTAATTATAATATGACCTGTTATCGATAACCAGCATGAGCTTACGGGAAGCGCATCATGCCAACGGGTGATCCTCTAAAGCCTTTGGGAAAAAAGAAAAACACAGAGAATAACGCGAAACATGAAGCGTTTTACATTGAAATATCGTACTGCTTCATTTTTTCCCAAAGGTTTTTTCTGCTAATCCCAAGCAGATCTGCTGCCTCAGCTCTTTTCCCTTGGGTTTGGGTCAGTGCTTTCAGGACCAGCTGTTTTTCGGTTTTTGCAACTGCCGCACTGAGAGTAAAAGATTCTTCTTTTTCTTCTATGCCGTTTGACGCCAAAAGATCGGCCGGCAGATCCACAGATTTGATTATATGTTCGGGGGCAAGGACCGAGGCCCGCTCAATTATGTTTTTCAATTCACGGATGTTGCCGGGATAACTGTAATCAATCAGGCACTGCATGGCTTCTGGGCTGATCTCCATGGCCATACCGCGCTTGATGCTGAATTCATGCAGAAAATGATTGGTCAGCAAAGGAATGTCTTCTTTACGATCACGCAGCGCTGGGAGAGTGATGGGAATGACATTTAGCCGGTAAAACAGGTCCTGGCGGAAACTGCCGATTTCAACGGCCGCTTCAAGGTCTTTCGAGGTAGCGCAGAGAATGCGCACATCAATACTGATGGTGCCGGTGCCGCCGACCCGTTCATACGTGCTTTCCTGCAGGACCCTCAGAAGTTTGGCCTGGAGCGGTAGGGGCAATTCGCCAATTTCATCAAGCAGTAAGGTGCCGCCGTCCGCCATCTCAAACTTGCCGAGTTTTCTGACATGAGCACCGGTAAAAGCACCCTTTTCATGGCCGAATAATTCTGACTCCATTAATCCTTCGGGAATTGCGGCACAGTTAATACGGACAAAGGGTTTGTCTGCTCTCTTGCTGTGCAGGTGTATACTGCTGGCAACGAGTTCTTTCCCCGTGCCGGATTCACCAAGAATCAACACTGTCGAATCCGATGGCGCAACCTGCTTTATCAGAGCATCTATCTGCTCCATGACCTTGCTGTCACCGATCAGGTCCGAATGTAACTCGCGACAGCTCTCCTCAAGGGATGAGCAGCGGGCTTTGATCGTCTGCATCTCCAGGATGCGGCTTACCCGTATGATCAAGTCATCCATGTTAAATGGCTTGAGAATATAGTCGGCGGCTCCTTTTTTCAATGACTCTATAGCATCATCCACGCTGCCGAATGCTGTCATCATAATGATGTCAGTATAAGGGGAGTACTGGCGCACAAACTTGAGAAGCTCCCAACCATCAAATCCCGGCATACGGATATCGGAAATCACCAGGTGATAATTCTCTTTCTTCAGTCGATCTGCAGCTTCATTGCCGTTTTGAACTGAATCGACATGCCAATTATGTTTCCCAAGCCGGTCCTGGACAGTGATCCTCATTATGTCATCATCTTCAGCCAGTAATATTCTTGGCATATACTTCTTACTCCCTGTCTTTCAAAGAAACTCTCCAACCTGAGGGCTTTGTATCCATATGGTTTGCAGGTAGAGAAATGGTAAAGATCGTTCCCTTGTCGAGATCACTCTTGACATCGATAGTGCCATCCATCTGTTGTACGAGGGAATAGGTTACAGCCAGGCCTAGACCGGTTCCTTCTCCGACTTCCTTGGTGGTAAAGAACGGATCAAAAATCTTGCTCATTATGGCCGGATCAATACCGGTGCCTGTATCCTGCACAGTAATGATAATCCTGGTATGGGTACGATTGGTGCTGACAGTAAGGCTGCCGCCGTCGGGCATTGCCTGGATGGCGTTTAGGGCAGTGTTGACGATGATCTGGCGCAGGGCTTCAACATCAATGCAGAAATTTTGAGTCAGGTTAAGATCCAGCAACAATTTAATGTTTTTGAGCCTGTATTCAAGCAGTTCAAAGCATTCCCGAATGATTCCATCGATATCGACCTTGCTGAATGTCAGGGGAGCCTTGCGGCCGAAATTCAGAAGCTGGCGCATGATATGTTCGATACGCCGAAGACCTTTTTCCAGCAGGGGAATGTACCGTTTATGCAGTTCCAGGTTTTCAGGTTCTTCATGCATTGTCTTGACACAGTTGAGAAGACCTCCCAGAGGATTATTAATTTCGTGGGCAATGCCGGCGGTCAGCTGACCAAGCGAGGCCATTTTTTCACTGTAGAATGCCTGTTGCATTGTCTTATCCAGATCTCTCTGGGCCGTGTCAAGCCGTTCACAGAGGCTGCGGAACCCTGATATGAGCCTGCCGATCTCATCACCATACAAGTGTTTATCATCAGAGACGGAGTAATCCTGGTCCGGATAGTTTTCCATGGCCTTTGACAAACGGTTGATACGTTTTGCAACCAGCTTGTTAAACAGGTAGATAAGCGCCAGGGCAACGGCAATAATTGAGAACACAGAATACTTGATGATGGTACTGTTGTTCTTGTGTATGACCTTGTCAGCCCACGCCAAAGGAACGCTGATGCTCAGGGCCCCGCGGATATCACCGACCGAATAACCGTGCTCCGCGTGACAGGTCAAGCAGGACTCCTGGACGACGAGTGGGGCAATATAACGATGCACCCTTCCATCAGGGCTGTCGGTTATTGCTTCGAATTCAGCAAGGCCATCATTGAAGCGTTCCATTGCATTGCGTTCAAAATCATCAGGGGTGTTTGCCGGATTTATGGGCTTGAGACTTGTGATCCGGAACCAGCAGAATCCTGAGCGGGCAGCATACTCTGAGAGTTCGCGGGTCACCATTGCAGGGTTGCGTTTGACAAAGACGGTTCCGTCATCCGCCCTGATGACAGAATCCTGAAGATAGGGGTTTTCTGCTACACCAGCTGTTTTAACGAAAAAGAGACCCTGATGATCGGAAACCCACTGCCGGGTCAGGAGGATCTGTTTGTAGAGAATCCTTGCCTGCTGGCGGGCCTGTTCCATGACAAGTTCGTTCTGCAGGTTGGATGTCTGAAATAAAAGAAACCCATAGGAAAGAAGGATAATGGCACTGATGGCAACAATGAACTTTATGGTAAGATTCATGTTAGATCGGCCTGGTACGGTTTAATAAGCAGTGTGGTTCAAATTATATCTTTTATTGACACCTAAAACAACCTTTATGTTACCATAAGGTAACAAAGATGCTCGTGTTGTGAGTGAGATAATTCCTTTTTTATCAGCTTTAAAGAGCAAAGGGTCAATTTGCTTGCTATTGCTGTCGATCAATACAAAAAAACTCCCTGGAATAAACACAGGGAGTTTTTTGCATTGACCATTATTGTCAGTTGTTATTTCTTTACTACTTCAGCAGAAGTTCGAGCGGGAGCATAGGATGTGTTGAATACCAAACCTTCCCAGGCCGCGGGATCATACAACCCTTTTTGTTTTTGCTGTTCTATCCATTCTTTCCTGAGACCATCCAGGAAAGTCATTTTCTCATCAACCAGTTTCTGGTAGGGCAACCCTACGACTTCCTGGGCCTTTTCCTTTGTAGAGAAATCCGGGGCAGTAAAGTCACCGGCATTATACTTGGCCAGGACAGCACGCAGCTTGACCCGAGCATCCTGTCCCTTGTTAATGGCTGAACCAAGGATCCTCAAGGTTTCTTCAGGTGCATGGAAGAATGAACCATGACTGGCGATTGAGTAGTCCCATCTCCACTGCGCATGCCGGATGTCCTGCAGAATGTCTTTCATCTCTGCCTCAGTGGCGCCAAGCTCCCAGGCCTTTCCTGCTTCAAGATGCGCCTTGGCAATGACATCCATTGCGGTCTTGTTGAGTTCAGTTTTTCTTTCAAGCTTCCTGGCAACCCTGTCTTTAAACGCCTTCTCTTCTTCGTTGTGGCAGTTCATGCAGGTGCTTGCCATCTGCTCCAGCGGGCTGCTGACATTATGAGATGAATATTTTACCCCGCCCTCTCGTACGTAAGGCATATGGCAATCAGCACAGGCCACGTTATTCAAGCCATGCGCTCCTGTCTTAAAGATTTCATAACCAGGGTGCTGCGCCTTCAGCATCGGTGTCTTGCTGACTTTATGGGTCCAGTCAACAAAACTTATGTCGTCATAATAGGTTTCCATGGCTTCAGCGCTGAACCCGTTATCCCATGGAAATGTTACGACTCCCGCAGTTTTCTTCTCCCCGTTCTTGTCAGTCCATTCGGTCTTTTTAAAGTAGTATTCGGAATGACATTGTGCACAGACAAGTGACCGCATATCCTGGTGCGTTGCATCTGCAGCTTTCAGGCTGCCTTCCGCATCCAGTCCCCTTTTCAGGAAATCCCTGGTTATTGTAAGCCTCATTGTTTCATTATCATGGCAATCACCGCAACCAACAGGGTTGGCGATCTCGCTGCCATGCCTGGCCCATTTGCCGGTGAAATAATCCATTTCGCCGATCTTGTCTATCAGCCTGGGAACATCGGTTGATTTACAGGTCCAGCATGCGGTCGGCATGGGTCCGGTTATTGCATCCACCGGCCCCCCGGTTCTCAGGGTATTGATGTTGTCCTCGAGCATGTAGTAATGGCCGCGCGGCGCATTATAATCCTTGGAAAAACCATACCCGGCCCACAATACGACCAGAGCAGGACTATCCTGCAACATATCTTTTATCTTGTCGCTTTTTCTGGTTTGCATGTACGAATCGTACTGGCGCCGATAGTGTTTGCCCCATTCGGAACTGCGTGATTCAAGTTTTTTGATCGGGGGCACTGTGGCGAGTTCCTTCTGTTCCGCCTTGTTCTCATTGATTGATATTGCCAATAATGCAATGGGCACAATGGCTGCTACTGAAACAAATGTTAGTAACGTTGACCTTTTCATAATCTGAAGTCTCCTCTGTTAGATTGTATTTTTGTCAGCATCATATTTCCTTAACCCCTAAATTGTCTGGCGTAGCATTCAGGCCTCTTGCCCTGCCGTGCGGTACAAACCTGTGACAACTCCAGCATTTTCGATCGATCTGTCCGCTGTCGTCCTTTACCTCATATAATTTAGCATTTGCCATTATCTGGGAGACAATTTCCCTGTGACAGGCAATGCAGTTAGCCTGTATCCTTTCCTGGGCGCTTTCGCTGGCACTGATCTCCTGACCTTCATAGGTTCGGAAAGTCATGGCGTAGGAATGCTTGAATCCATCCCTGGACTTTGCCAAAAGCTTGTTAAAAAGAGACTCTTGCGGCAAATGACACTCAACGCAGGTGGCTCTCTCCCGGTGAGAGCTATGCTGCCAGGTTGCATACTGGGTGTTCATGGTATGGCAGTTGATACATACTTTCGGGTCTTCCGTTAAATATGAGAACAACTTGGATGCGTGCACCAGATAGGCAAACATCCCAACCACCGCAAAAACAGAAAGAATCGATACATATTTCATCATGTTTTTTGTTTCCATACTTGACCCCTTCAGTGTTCTGATATTTCCGGCTTGTTGAAGCCTTTCACCTCATAAGCCATTGTTTACTTATCTTAAAGCAAATGATATGCCAGAAAAAATATCTTATATTATCAATAAGTTGCTTTTAATCCCTGCATTAGTGTTACCATTTGGTAGCGTATTGGGCCCCGCGGTGTTACCAATCGGTAACTAAAATGCTTGAGAGAGAATCGTGGGGACAAATATCAGGTGATTAAAAGGATGCATTTTAAGATTATTCCATGTAATTATGTCATGCAGAGGATTTACCTTGGCAAGGACTATTTTGAATGCATAATGGTTGAGAAATCGGGAACTTGAAAAAACATGAGACTACGAACCTGTGTAACTCCTGACGGCAAGTTTGTTTACGGCATCCACAGACCAATGTTCACGACGGCCAACCTGCGTGAAAACGATTTCCAATTGGCCCTGGGTCTTGATACTTCGGGAAAACCGGTCGCCAATGAAGGTAATTTTCCCTCTGGGGATGTGGAGGAACAACAGGCGGAATGGATCTATGAAATACCCAACCCATTTGCATTCAGGGGCACAACCTATATCGACCGCAACTGGGCTGAGAGTAAGGTAGATGACCCCATGGCTATAAGGCTTCCGGGGCAAGCCGCTACTTCAATGACGGCTTTTTTAAGAAAGATCATGGTGTGTAAAGGGGTAACGGGTGACAGCCTAAATGAAGCCTTTGCCGACCTGCCGCAAACCGTTCTCCTGGCCCTGGCCTCAAACTCTACGGACCCTGAAGACCTGGTGCGTCTTGCAGAATTAGCGTGTGAATTTGTATACGACCCGGTGGAAAAGATGCCGCTTGGTCTCCGGTATAATGAAGATGCCAGGGGGAAACCGATACCTAAGATATTAAACCATGACCTGTTTGAAGCCCTTGTCAATAACAGCTTCCTGCCTGACATCTACAAGGAGGTAATGGTGCTGCGCCCGGGTGTGCAGGGCTCCAGTGAGATCGTCGGCGAGTATCCCTCCCGCATGAACAGCCATATTTATGAATACCTGCGTCGAAACAGCTATATTCCATGGGGGCATTATGCCTCCAACATAGCAAACGATCTGGTGCGTTATTCCATTGACGACCTGTCCGATTATGATTTTGCAGGCCTGCGCCATCTCTATTATCAGCGGACTTTCATAAGATTGGCAGATCAGCTTGGGATTGCTGTGGCTATAAGGCGGCGAGCTTTGACAGTTCCCGAGCTGGAGAAACTGCGACAGGACGTTGTCAGCGAGATTTCAGCGCAGGGGCGACTTTCGCTTCGGTTTGATGCAACGCTCTGGGGCTGGAACTACGGTTTTGATTTTGCCCCAAGCGGTTACCGCCTGCATGCTTCGCATCAGCAGATACACCAGCAGTTTGCCATGGTGCCCAAAGAGGTGGCAGCAGCAAAGGAAAATGTAATGATCTCCTCATTCAGTTGCGGTGACCAGGTGGCCGATTTTGTCAGGTTGTACGAAGAAGAGTATGACAGCGGTTTCTTCGGGGATTATATAAGTGCGACAAGGAACAATACCAGGATGGATGGCAGAAGTGATCGCCTGGCGGATCTGGTCATCTATGCGGACGAAAATGTCATGCTTTTTGTGCCCAAGGCCCAGACATCGCAATGGGAGCTGCAGCTTGTAACTCTGGGCCCGGTTGGCAACGTGGTTGAAGCTGATACTGCAATACGCCGATCAGTTGACAGGGGAATCCTGACCGCTATGCGCGTTCTTACCGGAATGGGCGCCAGGCTCATTACCGTTATAGAATTTTCAAAGCGTATCGGTGTTACAGATCTGGACCAGAGGCTGCTATATTCTTTCCTGCCGAAAACCCCTTATTCCATGGGAGCTTTTTCCGAAGCAGAGCTCAGGTTCATCAATGGCCATTATCCGGAAGATTTTGCTGCTGCCTGCCGTTTGCAGCTTGAAGGTATGCGGTAGATACAGTTTAATGCCTCCTTTCAAAAAAAACTGTTTTCTCCAACCTGTTATGGTAAAATAGCTAACTTTTCAAAAATACTCGGTAAAAAGATTAAACAGTGACGGAAACAAGCATCATGAAAAAAGGGTATTATGGCCATTGGGGCGGAGCCTTTATCCCCGAGATCCTGCATGAGACATTCAGGGAACTCAATATAATCTTCGAAGAAGTTAAAAACGAGACCGGCTTCTGGGATGAGTATGTGCAGATAATGTCAACCTATTCTTGCCGGCCGACTCCCTTGACATATGCTGAGAATCTAAGCAGCCACTTCGGCGGTGGACAGATTTTCATCAAACGTGAGGACCTTAATCATACAGGGGCGCACAAGGCCAATAATGTGATGGGGCAGGGGCTGCTTGTAAAACGCATGGGCAAGAAGCGGGTGATTGCGGAGACCGGTGCAGGCCAGCATGGAGTGGCAACCGCAACCATGGCAGCCAAGTTCGGTTTTGACTGCACCATTTATATGGGCGAGGAGGATGTACAGAGGCAACGTCCCAATGTTTTCTGGATGGAAAAGATGGGTGCCACCGTCGTGCCGGTGATTGATGGTGCCCGAACCCTGAAGGATGCCATCAACGCGGCCTTTCGTGACTGGGTGACAAACATGGATTCGACCCATTACGTCTTTGGAACGGTCTGCGGACCACATCCTTTTCCCGAGATGGTCGCCTGGTTTCAGTCCATTATAGGCATTGAAGCACGGCAGCAGATCTTTGAAGCTTTCGGCAAGCTGCCGTCCAGAGTTTATGCCTGTGTAGGCGGAGGTTCGAATGCCATGGGCATTTTCCAGGGATTTCTCAAGGATGAACTGGTCGCTCTCATTGGTGTTGAAGCTGGAGGGAAGGGGTTGACAAGCGGTCAGCATGCGGCACGACTGGCAGGCAGTGATGCTTCGCCGGGAGTTGCCCAGGGTTACAAAACCATGTTCCTGCAGGACTCGGATGGGCAGATGCTCGATACCCATTCCGTGGCCGCAGGTCTCGATTATATTGGTGTGTCGCCTATTATGAGCGACCTGTGGGACAAGGGCAGGGTGCGATTTAGTGCAGCAACTGATAGTGAGGTAATGGCGGCCCTTGAGCTTACCATGAAAAAAGAGGGCATTATCCCGGCCCTGGAATCAGCGCATGCTTTTGTCCAGGCCTTCAAGGAAGCCCCTGATATCGGAAAGGACGAAGCGCTCATTATTAATATGTCAGGCAGGGGTGACAAGGATATCTTTACCATTGCCAATGCCTACAACGATCCATCCTGGAAAAAGTTTATAATTGATAGGGCGGAGCAGTACAGGAAAGAGTAAAGCACATTAGGGAAAGTTGCAGAGCATTTATTTGAATTATAGATAGTTTCGAGTCGTTCCCGCGCAGGTAGGAACGACACTTCAAAATCGGGAAAATATAATGTACACGCTGGAAGAGACAATCAGAAACACTTTATCCCACAAAAAGATCCTCCTCATGACCCACCTGGTGCTTGGATATCCATCGTTTGAGGTGAACCAACAGGTAATCAAACAGATGGTGGAAAACGGCGTTGACCTTATAGAATTGCAGATCCCCTTCTCAGAGCCTATGGCTGACGGGCCCATGATCTTAAAGGCGAACCAGGAGGCAATCAGCAGGGGAGCCAGGGTGAATGATTGTCTGCAGTTTACCCGGGAAATCATCGCAGAATTCCATGTCCCCTTCCTGTTCATGACTTACTACAATATTCTCTTTAAATACGGGGTAGAGGAATTTATCAACCGTGCCTATGACATGAATATCCAGGGCTTTATTATTCCGGACCTGCCGCCGGAGGAAGGGAAGGAGTATATCGAACTTGTAAAAAAACGAAATATGGCGCCGATCCAGATATTTGCCCCAACATCGACCGAGGAACGCATGAAACTGCTAGCTGGAAATGGTGCCGGTTTTATTTATTGTGTTGCCCGGCGTGGAGTGACAGGCAAAAAGACGGATTTTGACAAGGACTTCAACGGGTATATTGAACGCTGCCGCAGGGCAACCGGTCTGCCTCTGGCTGTTGGTTTCGGTATTCGCGCAAAAGAGGATGTGAATTTCTTAACCGGAAAAGCTGATATCGCCGTGATAGGGACCGAGACCATACGATTGGTGGATGAGAAGGGCGCTGAAGCGGTCGGCCCATTTATTGCCAGCATGCGCTAGGATTCATCTGAAAAAGCTTATTGGCCACAGATTCCCCAAATTCTCGCTGTATAAACCGAATAGCCTGCTTATTAGGGAGTGACTAAAAACCAGACATCTCCTATGCCATGCCCAAACGTGTCACCAGGGTATTTGTCATTTTTGAAATAGTATAGAGGCATGCCTTTATATGTTGTCTGCTGCAAATCATCAGTTCTAGTTATTGTAGCAAAGTCCCCTGATTCACACCCATCAACGGCTGCAGACGGTTCAAGGTAAAAAGGGGGCCAGTTGATTGCACATCCTTCGATACATTTACTAATATTTTTTTCATCCTTGCCGAAAGAATAAAGAGTCATTCCCATACCGTCGGCCAAATACTTTCCCAGAACTTCTTTTTCCATGATTTTAATACCGATTGTAATATCCGTTTTAGCAAGTGTTTGGTTGGATAGTAAAAAAACACAGGCAACGAAGTTAAAAAAAATCATCAAACAAAAAGGGAATAGGGTATTTTTCATGCAACATGCCTCCAGGAAATATTTTTGCATTATTGCGCATTAAAAGATAAGCAAAAATTAAATATGTATTCGGCATTTTGTCAATGAAAGGTCAAGCATAATCATTCCAGCGACAAATAGTATTCCGGAAATTAAAGGGTCGGGTTATCTTTACACATTGACCCGGCAAGAGATTCAGGTAATATTTTGTCATTTTGGACACGCTGATGAGTTTGCAGTAGCAGTGCAGCCTGATGTAGCACAGGCATTTCGGCTAAAAGCATGCAAGGTTATAGGCGTGGAATTTATAGGTGAGGAGACTTGGATGACAGCAAATATCAATGAAGAACTTGGTACCATGGAAGTACAATGGAATATTACCGATCTTTATGGTGGTTACGACGACCCGCAGATTGAAAAGCATATTGCCTTTTGTGAAAAAGAGGCTGCGGCAATAAACACGGAATATGCGGGAAAGGTGGAAAAGCTTGCCCCAGAGAAACTGCATGCCCTGGTTGCCAGGCTTGAAAAACTTGAAACGCTTATTGGCAGGCTGTTCACCTTTGCCTTTCTTAATTTTGCCACGCACACCAATGATCAACAGGTCAGCGGTTTTCTACAGCGCATGCGGGAAATAGGCAGCCGTGTTGGAAAGGAAACAGTTTTTTTTGAACTGGAGTGGAACAAGGTTGATCCACAGAAAGCGGGATCGCATCTGGCAGACAAAGCATTGTCGCATTACCGTCACTACCTTGCGAATATGCGCAAGTATGCTCCACATCAGTTGTCGCAGGTTGAGGAAAGATTACTCATCGAGCAGGCTCCGGTTGGCCGCGGCAGTTGGACTACCCTGTTTGAAAAAGTCATGGGACATCTGAAATTCGGCGAAAACAAACGGACCGAGGAGGAGGTGCTGGCAGATCTTTATAATCCTGAACGGGCTGTTCGCGGGCAGGCTGCCGAAGACCTGACCGCAGGACTCAAAAGTCAGCTGCATGTTCTGGTTCATATATTCAACACACTCCTGGCTGAAAAAATGATCAGCGACAGGCTGCGCAAGTACCCCGGCTGGATCAGTTCCATGAATCTGGGCAATGAGCTCGAGGACAGGACCGTTGAAGTATTGATAAAGGCGGTAACCGCACGTTATGATATGCCGCAGCGTTACTATAAGGTCAAGAAAAAGATGCTCGGGTTGGATGAACTGCTTGATTATGATCGTTATGCGCCCCTTCCGCATCTGCCTGATAAAAAAATCCCCTGGCAGGAATGCAGGGAAATGGTACTTGGAGCCTTTCATAAATTTGCACCCCGCATGGGGGAGATAGCAGGGTATTTCTTCGACAGAAAGTGGATCCATGCCCCGTTGCAGGATGGGAAGAGAGGAGGGGCTTTTGCCCACCCCTGTGTACCGGAAATCCATCCCTATATCCTGGTCAACTATACCGGCAATCTACGCGATGTCTCAACCGTTGCTCATGAGCTGGGGCACGGCGTGCACCAGTACCTGGCAGCTGAGCGCGGCTTTTATAACAGCAACACCACCCTGGTCCTTTCCGAAACAGCGTCGGTATTCGCGGAACTACTCGTCTTTAACTCCCAGCTTGACCTACTGGCTGGCAGGGAAGAAAGAAATGCCTTCATCTGCCAGAAGCTGGAATCCATCTTTGCCACGGTATTCAGGCAGATATCAATGAACCGCTTTGAAGAAAAGGTACACAATGCCAGACGGCAAAAGGGAGAACTTAAGACAGAAGAGGTAACCGGCTTGTGGCTGGCAACACAGCGTGAAATGTTCAGTGACTCGGTTACGCTGTCTGACAATTACGGTATCTGGTGGTCTTACATCCCCCATTTTCTGCACACCCCCGGATACGTTTATTCCTATGCTTTTGGAGAACTGCTGGTGCTTGCCTTATACGCCCTCTATAAAAAAGATGGGGATGCTTTTGTGCCCCGCTATCTTGAGCTCCTCGCAGCCGGAGGAAGTTATTCTCCTTACCAACTTCTGGAGCCGTTTGAGGTTAACCTTGATGAGCCGCAGTTCTGGAATGACGGTTTGCAGATAATCGATGACATGCTGGGGCTCGTTGAATCTGAATATAGTATTCCTGCAGGCGATTCAAAGTCATCCTGAACAGAAACCTTTCGCACAGTCCCTGTAACTCGAGGTTCGCCCAAGGACTAGCAGCACACAGGGCAGCCTTGCAGCCGGAAGGGTTTTTCAAGGTGGCTTTCAGCAAGGAGTCTTTCATTCTGAAAAATCTCGCTGGTTGGACCATCTGCTTTGATTTTGCCATCATGCAGGATGATCGTCCGTTCACAAAGATCCATAACCATGTCCAGGTCATGGGTGGCAAAGATCTTGGAATGTTTGAAGGTAGAGAGGAGGTTTATCAGCTGGCGCCGGGCCTGTGGGTCAAGGTTTGCTGTCGGTTCATCCATGACCAGGATGTCTGGACTCATGGAGAGAACCGTGGCAAAGGCCACACGACGCTTCTGACCGGAAGAAAGCCGGTGGGGTGGACGGTCCTTGAGATGGGTCATGCCGACTGTATCAAGGGCCTTTAGCACGCGCACATCAACTTCTTCTATAGGTAAGCCGAGATTCAAGGGGCCGAAGGCGACATCGTCATAGACCGTGGACATGAACAGCTGGTCATCCGGGTCCTGGAAGACCATGCCGACAGTACGGCGCACTTCCTGGAGTGTTTCCTTTGTCAGGGGAAAATCGCCGATACGCACCTGGCCGGAGGTTGGGGTCAAATACCCGTTCAAATGAAGGAGCAGGGTGGATTTGCCGGCACCGTTGGCCCCGACAATGGCGACTGATTCCCCGTGCCGGATCCTGAATGAGATGCCGAGCAGGGCATGCGTGTTGTCAGGATAGGTAAATTCAAGGTTCTTTGCCTCAACAATATGGTGACTCATGTGACTGTCTCCAGGATGAGTTTGCCCAAAAATTCCGCGATATCGGCGAAACGCATGAATGTAAGTAAAACAATACAGCCTGCCAGGGAGAATAATTCGGCCGGGCCGAATTTGAATTGTCGCGCTATCCTGATCTCTCCGGTGAGTGCACGCGAGAGCATTGCCATATGGATGCGCTGCGCCCTATCCAGAGTCCGCAGCAGCAGGTTGCCGAGCAGGTGTCTGAATACAGGATACCGGATTCTTTTTTTTGCAAAGGAGCGGAGTGTATACGCCCGTATCATACGAATTGTTTCTTCAATGAGAACAAAAAGGTAGCGGTAAAGCATGAGCAGTTGAACGGTGAATACCTTTGGGGCGCCCAGCTTTTCAAGGGACATGCAGATTGCAGGAAAACCTGTGGTGGCAATGAGCAGCAGGCCTGCGCCAACCGAGAGAATGAAGCGCAGAAGGATCGACAGGAGCGAGATCCAGCCCCCCGATATACCGAGGGGACCGACCTGCAGGAGTATCTCCCTGTCGAGAAAGGGATTGAAGATGCCGATAAAAAGTACAAATGGGGAAACAAGCAGGAGTTTGCGCCAAAGGTAGCCGAACGGCAGGTCTGCCATGCCGATGAGAACTGCGGGAAACAGGAAAAAAGGCAACAGCCTAGCTACTTCATATCGGTCAAAGGACACCACGTAAAGGATAAACAGGAGGGTGACAACAACCTTGACACGCGGGTCCAGCCTGTGAATGGGGGTGTTCTTTTCAGCTAGCAGATCCAAGTGGCCGAGGTCGTAGAATGCTGTTTCTAAACGAGACATGATAGGGGATTTGCAGGTCGTCTTAGATTGTATGGTTACGTTTCTTGAGGATGAGCCCGATAAGTACCCCACAGGCAAGCACGAGAAAGCCTCCTGAAAGGCCGGCCAGGGTTGTGACAGTGCGGCTACCGGAACGATTTTTTTCATCAGGAAGACTTCCTTCTTTTTCCTGAAAGGCGTAATCAGGCAGAAGGGCTGTTTTCTGCTGGATCCGATCCAGCTTTTCGTGCACACCCTGCTCGGGCATGTCAAGTTCCGTACTGCCTGTAACCTTCTGAAGTGACCATTCCAGGCCGTCGGGATGTTCCGAGGCAAACCAGGAGAAAAAGCCGCCAATAAAAACAGAAGCAATCAACATGACGATCAGTATGTTTCGGATGGGAATCGGAGCCAGGGGCTTTCCTGCTGCTGCGCTTTCAAGGATCTCCGGGCGGGTATTCCAGAGAAAAGACACCACGCCTGCAGTGGCCATGCCTTCCACCAAGCCGATGGCAAGATGGATCGGCTGCATCATCATAAGGAACGATGTGAAAGGCAGCATGGAAATGTCGGAAACAAATGTTTGTAGGACAACGCCAAGTGAACCGAGCTGCAGGGCAAATAGGGCGGCAAGAACGGAAGCGATTGTAAGTCGTTTGGAGTCCGGCTTATCCTTGACTATATTCTTATAAATAACAGGATAGGCGACAAAACACGGGAAAAAGCCCAGGTTGAAAATGTTGCAGCCCAGGGCCAGCAACCCGCCATCGGCAAAAAAAAGAGCCTGTACTGTCAGAACAGAGGCCATGGTAAGAAAGGCCGCGTGGGGCCCGAGGAGAATGGCAAGAAGAAGACCTCCGCCCAAATGGCCGCTGGAACCGGTGCCGGGGATGGTAAAGTTGATCATTTGGGCAGCAAAGACAAAAGCTCCCAGGACTCCCATGAGCGGTATTTTTCTATTATCAAGCTGGATTTGTACCCTGCGCGCACTGTAGGCTGTCATGAATGCAGATGCAGACCACATAACAGCACCAACAGCTGGTGAAAGTAATGCATCCGCCATATGCATGGGAGGTCTCCTTTATGTGCGTGTTACTTATTTATAATTTCGTAGCACTTTAAGAGTAAAAAATATATTTTCTGATGTCAATAAATATGTAAGAATATATGTAGCAAAACAGGAAGATGAATATCCGGTTTTAACTTTATGATACGAGGCGGAAAAATGGCAGAAACAGTTCGGTTTGGGATTTCCATCGATGAAAGGCTCTTGAACAGGTTTGATGCATTAATAGAAGAAAAAGGATACGTCAATCGGTCTGAGGCTATCCGGGACCTGATCCGCAATGCCCTGGTGGAAGAGGAGTGGGCCAAGGAAAATTTGGAAGCCGTTGGAACCGTTTCCCTTGTTTACGACCATCACACCAGGGACCTTTCAGATAAACTGACCGAGCACCAGCATTCCCATCACAGGGAGATCATTTCCGCCCTGCATGTGCACCTTGATGCCCACCATTGTCTGGAAGTGGTGGTTATAAAGGGCAAGGCAAAGAAGATCAGGAAACTGGCCGAAGAGCTGATCGGCACTAAGGGAGTGAAGCACGGCAAGCTGATGACGACCACTACCGGCAAGGGGCTTAGTTGATTATCGTGCAGATTCTGGATAAAAAAATTACTGAGGAGTTATACGATATCATCATCCTGGGAGGTGGTGTTGCAGGACTGGCTGCTGCTATGACCGGAGGGCGGCTTGGCTTACGGGTCCTTGTCCTGGAAAAAGCGGTGTTCGGTGGTTCTGTCGCTGTCCTGGAGACTGTCTCTGAATATCCGGGCATTGCAAAGATCGGCGGGTGGGAATTGACGCAGACCATGGTCAGGCAGGCAGAAGATGCCGGCTGCGTATTAATCGATTCCATTGATGCAGTTGATTTATTGGAATTTGAGGGCGGCACCTTCGGGATAAAGAGCAGCGATGCGTATCAATTCAGGGGCCGGTCTGTGATTATTACAACCGGCGGGCAGCCGAGACCCTTGGGATTGGAAAATGAAGCGCGCTTTGCCCAGCGTGGCATCCATACCTGTGCGCAATGTGCCGGGCCGCGCTATAAAGGCAAAGAGGTGGCTATTGCCGGCAACGGCTCCTGGGCGGTGGAAGCGGCTCTCCATCTCTTGAGCCTGGGATGCAGGGTCAGCTTTATCACAGGTAATGCAAAAATGGCCGGCAATGTATTCCTTGTTGATAAACTGATGCGTCATGAAGGGTTTCAATTCATGGCTCGCTGTCATATTATGAAACTGCACGGGGCAGAATGCCTGGAGGAAATTGATCTGGTCGATTTAAAGACCGGTGAAACAAGGCGGAAAAAGGTTACTGCTGTTTTCGTCTATCGTTCCATAGTGCCGAACATAAACATCGTAACCGCCCGGCAAAATGCAAAGGGTTTTCTTCTGCTTGATGAAAACTACATGACATCACTGCCGGGGGTGTTTGCCGCTGGCAGGGTTGCGGATCACAAACTGCCAGTCCAGGTGATAGTTGGTGACGCCAGTAGGGCGGCCCTCTCCGCTGTCGCCTGGCTGCAAGCAGATTAAAATTGAGCTTAATATGGCATTGCCTGCGCAGGGAGAGCGTTTTCGGGGTTCCGGTTTTCCCCGGCAGAGGTTAACCGCACGGCACTCTGGCCCGGCAAGGGGCATTTTGTCTCACAGATGCCGCAACCTACACAGCGCTCATCTATAAGATGAGGCTGTTTGACCCACACCTTCTCCCCTGTGTTGTTAAGTACTTCTGCTTCACGGAACTGGATAGCCTTTTCCGCGGTAGGGCAGTGCTCTTCACAAACTATGCAAGGAATCCCTTTGGCATATGGCAGGCAGCGGTTTTTGTCAAAAAAAACATTACCGATCTTGGCAGCATGTTTCTGGACCAGTGTAAGTTCTGTAAGCGCGCCAGTCGGGCACACCTGGCCGCAGAGAGTGCAGTTATATTCACAATAACCTGTCCTGGCATTGAGACGAGGCGAAAACATGCCTTCCAATCCTGCAGCTAAAAAGGTCGGCTGCAGCCCGTTGCCAATACAGACCTTCATGCACTCACCGCATCGTACACATCTGCCTAGAAAATCATCTTCCGGCAGGGCGCCAGGGGGCCTGATAAGATAGGGATCGGGCCTTTTTGCCATGGTCCGGGTGTTAAGAAAAAAAGGCAGGAGTGTGCCAAGTGCCAATGTGCCGATAAAAGTACGGCGGCTGATCCCAAAAGAGGGTTTGGCAATATCCTTTTGCTGAAAACCAAAGGATATCTTGCTGCCAGGGCATATATCCACACAGTCCATACACAGGTTGCACTCTAGTGGAGAAATGTTGCGTTCTCCGTCAATAGCGCCCATGCGACAGACAGTCATGCAATTACTGCACTTGCCGCATTTGGAGCCACCTTTGCCCCGCATGATGGAGAAACGTGAAATAATTGCATAAAAAGCCCCAACCGGACAGACATTACGGCAGAAAAAACGTCTTTCCAGCAATTCCAGCAGAAAAACCGTTAAAAGGATGAACAACGATATAAATGCAAGCTCAAAGAAATTTTGCCGAAAGGGCAGAATGCTTGCCTTGAGCAATGTATACACCGGTTCGGTCATCATATTGACCCATTCTGGCATCTGCTGATAAGTGAAGGTAAAGAATGAGGTCGCTATGACATTTAGGGCTGGATAGACGGAAATTGCCAGACCACGAACAAGGATTGAAAATGGATCAAAATAGCCGGCAGCAGGTAGGCCCAAAAAGGCTGATATCAGCAAAAAGCCCAGCAGGTAATATTTTAGGGTATGGAAACGGGATACGATTCCTTCACGAGCGTGTGGTATGAACTTATGACAAGAATCCAACAGTGCTCCCATGGGGCAGACCCAGCCGCAGAAGAAACGGCCAAGGAAAAATGCGAGGCCTATGAAGATGAGAGCTGGCCACATCAGCAACACCAACGTTTTAGTGGCCAATGAAGCACTGACAGCAAGGAACGGATCAATCCTGAAGAGAATGTTTACTGCATAGGGCAGGTCGTTGGTACCGGAATAATCGGTTTTGATAAAAAGAAACAAAAACAGAATAAAACAGAAGATCTGACTTGATCTGCGCCATTGTCGCAGTTTAGGTCTTTTTTTCTTCATGAAAACTATCCGGCCTTAATGATTTGCATTCTGGCAAGGTCCATTTCGCCCAGTCCTAATTTATAAGCGGCAACTGTAGAACTTATCTCCTCGGGCTTGAGGTCAAAAAGGGTTGTGGCAAACGCATCACAGGCAACCGGATCCGCAGAAGCAATGATCGTATCCAAAACTTTTACATCATCGATATTCCCACCTTGAGGACCATTTCGCAGTAAAATACGGGTCGCATCAATAACCGTAAGCTTTGGCCTGATCACCGTGGCCAGGTCTGCCAGTTTCTGGCCCAGGTTATGGTGCATCTGGCCGCGGTTGCCGCCCAGAACACCCATGCTGTTCTTTAACCCCAGCGTCAGCCTGCTGAGACTGTGGTGCTTGGCAACCGGCACATTGATATAGGTATCTGCCTCCAGGGCGTCTTTGTAAATCTCAAGTTTACTTACAGCTTTACCGCGTTCAATATTTACAGGCACAAATTTACGGGAATCAGGATGGTAGAATTGCAGGCGGCTGTCTTTGATTGCAGCCATTGTTTCCTGGATGCCGCTGTTCACATAACAGCGCCGCTCTTCATTGCAGGTTCGGTCAAATACCATTACTTTTTTAGCGCCTGCGTCAAGGCACAGTTCAACCACTGCCTTGACCACCTGGGGGTGGGTATTGGCAGCCTGGGCCGGATTGCGGTCCCAGGCTATGTTCGGTTTGATAACCACGTTGTCGTCTGTTTTAACAAAGTTGCCGATTCCACCCAAAGGTTCAAGAACCTGGGCCACGAGTTTATGATAATCTTTTCCTTGGGCATGGGAAACCAGAGGTGGTTGCTTTTCTGCTGCAAGGAGTTCAGGGACTATCCGGAAACCCGGAATTGCAGTTGTAATTCCGGCCGACCAGAGCATAACCTGTTTCAAAAAGTCTCTTCTGTCCATAATCCCTCCTCATATCAGCATTATTGAATGAGCAACAAATTATCAATACGCTTTAAATTTGCCTTGTAATATGTCTTCGCGGTAATGAGTTATCATTAAATACTCATCGTGCCAATAAAGTCCATATATTATAAAAACTAAAAGCCTTGCTTATGGATAATTATGTTTAGAAAAATAAAAAATGCATAAAGAAATATGATTAAGAAATTATTATAATAGGGAGCAGAGCAATTTTTTCAAGGAAGTTTTCGGTATTGTTATTATTCAGAAGGAGTAAAAGATAAAATTTTGACCCTGTTAATTTATAAGGAAATTAGAATTATGAAATATAAACCCAGTGAATTCTTCTTGTATACTGCAGATACAATTTCCCGGGAGGTATAATGTTATGAAAGCAAGAACTCTTTTCTTACTGGCGTCTTTCGGTTTTTTGCTCTTTGCGTGTACTGCATACAAAACGCAATACGTTGGATTCAGGCCCGCTGCAGATTATCCCAACAGTGTGATTGCCGGTGGCGTGACAATCGGTGCAGAAGCGTTTGCTGAGCAGGCAGCCGCCAAAGAGGCATTTGGGTTCGATATAAAGAGGGCAGGCCTCCTTCCCGTCCAGGTCGTAATGGATAACAGGAGCGGAGGGGTGTTTGAAGTGATAGCGGACCAGACATTTCTGGTTGATCAGAACAACCGCTATTGGAATTTGATCTCTAACCGGGCTGCTGTTGAACGGGTGGCGGATGCGACACAGGCTGGCGCCATTCTGGGAGGTGCGGGGAAAGGCGCTGCCTGGGGTGCGGCCACAGGTGCAGTTTTGGGTGCAGCGTTTGGCGTTTTGACAGGTGAGAGCGTGGCGGAAGCTGCTGGAAAGGGTGCGGCAGTCGGTGCGGCCGGCGGCGCCGTTTATGGTGGAGCAAAAGAGGGAACGGATACAGACCGCCAGCGAACCATTGCCGATGATATTCGGGACAAAGGCTTGGAAGGGAAGCGCATACCAGCCCAGAGCCTTGCCAACGGTTTTCTCTTTTTTCCTGCTGAAGCCCAGAGCGCCAGTGAATTACGGCTGCAGATCCTCGATATTCAGTCAGGTGAGGTATATTCCCTTTCTTTGCTTTTTATTTAAGTCAGACTCATTAAACACGGACAGCAAGAGTTTATACCCCTTGAGGGTGCATCCCATGTGCCGCGAAGTCGAAGTTTATACCCCTCCAAGGGGCTACTAAAAAGAGTGCCCCGCAAGGGTACATATCTGCCGCTGAAAGCTTCAATTATTTCCAGATTTTGAGAGCCTGGCGATAAACACTGGAACGTGAGAGCTTGTGTTCACTGGTTATCTTTCGTACAGAATCCTTCAGGCTTAATTTGCCAGCCTTCTTATAAGCAGTAAGCAGTTCTACAATTCTTATGTCTGGGATTTCCGGTTCGGCTTCTGCGCTTTCAATGATAAGGACTGACTCACCCTTTACCTTTCTGTCGCGTAAATCCTGCAGAAGCTGACTCAAAGATTTCCGGGCAAGTTCTTCATGTATTTTCGTTAATTCCCGACACCAGAAGATATTACGGTCACCGAGCAGTTTGAGGCAATCCTGGAGAAACGAATGGAGACGATGTGGGGCTTCAAAAAAGATCAATACCCGTTGTTCATGGGCCAGTGAAAGTAAAAGATTTTGTCTTTGCTTTTTGCGGGACGGAGCAAACCCGAGAAAGATAAACGAGTTGTCCTTGATACCTGATACTGAAAGTGCTGCTGTGAGAGAAGAGGGGCCTGGAATTGGTTCTACCTTAATGTTTGCAGTTAAAGCCTTTTGAACCAGGACTGATCCGGGATCGGAAATTCCCGGTGTGCCAGCATCTGATACAAGTGCGATATTCTGACCGCCATGCAGCTTCATGATAATGTCGGCAGCCCTTTCGCACTCTTTTTCTTTGTAATAACTGATAGTGGGAGTTGCAATGCCACAATGGGTAAGCAGCTTTCTGGTATGCCTTGTGTCCTCGGCAGCGATGAGGTCGACCTCTTTCAGGATGCGTAAGGCTCGGAGGGTAATATCCTCAAGATTCCCGATGGGGGTGGCTACCACATAGAGCGTGCCTGTGCTTTTTGCGGGCGGTATTTCTCCTGTTTCTTTCTTTTTCTTTTGTCTTGACATGGGGTTTCCAGCGCTCAATTTTCTCTTTAGGAGATATCTACCTTTTTATTGACTTTTCGTAAAGCGGCACCTATATATGAGTATATGATCATATATGAAGAGAGTAGAAATTGAGCCTAATAAAAGATCAGTGCGAATGTCGTATCATTCATGATGAAAGGGTCAAAAAGGCACGCCTGCTGGCGCTTGACAAGTCATCAACCGAGGACCTTTGTCAGACCTTTAAGGCCCTTGGTGACGCAAGCAGACTGAAAATATTGTGGGCTCTAGAACATCAGGAAATGTGCGTTTGTGACCTAGCAGCCCTCCTGGGAATAACAGAATCGGCCGTGAGCCACCAACTGCGCTTACTCAGAACACTTCGACTTGTCAGAAACAGACGTGACGGCACAATCCTTTATTATCGCCTGGCTGATGCTCATGTATCACAGTTGGTTCACATCGCACTGGAACATGTCCATGAACGAGAGAACAGAAGACAGATGGCAGAAGCAGATGATCCCATGATAGTTCATCCAAAAGTGTAGAGTTGCCATGTCCATTATCATTTTAATATTTAAGGCGTCTTGGCATCTGCTGCTTGAGAGCTCTGTTTATATTTTGTTCGGCATGGTTGTGGGCGGCCTCCTCAAGGTTTTTTTAAGTCCTTCATTCGTGGCAGATCATCTTGGAAGAGGGAAGTTCAGTTCTGTTATAAAGGCTGCCCTGTTCGGCATTCCGATACCTTTGTGTTCATGCGGAGTCCTGCCAGCTGCCGCCTCCCTTAAAAAACAGGGCGCAAATAATGGCGCCACAACTGCTTTTTTGATATCCACTCCTGAATCAGGAGTGGATTCCATGGCAATAACCTATGCACTCCTTGACCCGATCATGACCGTTGCGCGGCCAGTCGCGGCTTTCCTGACTGCAGTTGCAGCAGGCTTCGCCGAGAACTTGTTGCAGAGCCAGAAGGAAGAGGACTGGATGCGGATTGTTGACCGCAGCTGCCCCATAGATAAATGTTGTGACGGAAACAGCTGTCCACCAGAAGAACATGCGAAGCATCATTCTTTTGCCGAGAAATTATGGTCAGGTCTCAAATTTGCCGTTGATGATCTCTGGTCCGATCTGGCAGGCTGGTTTTTTGCCGGCCTGCTGCTTGCCGGTGTCATTGCTACTGTTATCCCGAGTGAGGTGATGACCAGGTACCTCGGGGGAGGACTGCACTCCATGCTGATTATGCTGCTTGTGGGCATTCCTATGTATATATGCGCCACTGCCTCGACCCCTGTTGCCGCTGCTTTGATCCTTAAAGGAGTCAGCCCGGGCGCTGCCCTTGTTTTTCTCCTGGTTGGGCCGGCAACCAATGTTACCTCGCTTTCGGTCCTTTTTGGCTTGCTAGGGAAACGGGCAACGGCTATTTACCTCGTAATGTTATCTGTATTTGCAGTGTTCTCCGGACTGGTGCTCGATATGATCTATACCGGTTTCGGGATTTCTGCCAGCGCTATAGCCGGACAGGCTGGTGAAGTAATTCCATACTGGCTGCAGTTGGTCGCTGCACTTATTGTTATTGCGTTCTCGGCCAAACCGCTTTACCAGCTATGCCGACATTTTTTTTCTGTCCCAAAAATGATTATACAGGAAAGGCCAAGAGAGAAAACACCAGGAGAAAAAACATCAACTGATAATACGAATACGGAATGCCGGGGGCCAACCTGAGGCTGTCGCTGAGGATCGGTCTGATCCAGCGAGTCTAACACCACCAGCGGGCACATTACCTGCAGCGCGAGGTCTACGTTTATCAGCTGCGGTATAGGTTAGGGAATTTGTGCAAGTAATATCACAAACCTGAAGAGGTGCGCCGCGGGGTGCTCTGCATGGGCAGAGGCGGTGGCAGGACGCTTCAAATATTTTGGTATCGATGATAAAAAATGCACAGTTCTAATCTTCACGATTGGCAGCATTCTCACAGCTTCAGGGTTGAAAATGCCCAGGGTGAGCGAAGAACCTGGCTCGTCATCTTTATAACAGTGGTGATGATGGTTGTTGAGATCGGTGCAGGGTATCTTTTTGGCTCCATGGCACTACTCGCAGATGGCTGGCATATGGGGACACATGCTGCTGCACTTTCAATTACCGTTTTTGCCTATACTTATGCCAGGCGCCATGCTGATAATCCAGTTTACACCTTCAGCACCGGAAAGGTAGGAGTGCTGGGAGGTTTTGCCAGTGCCGTGCTCCTTGGGGTGATCGCACTCCTTATGGGAGGCGAGTCTTTAAAACGTTTGTATTTTCCCGTTCCTATCCAGTTCAACGAGGCTATCGGGGTAGCTTTTTTAGGCTTGGCAGTCAACCTGGTATGTGCCTATCTGTTACATGCAAAACAACACCAGGACCATGAACACCATCATAGCAGTCACAGCCATGACCATAATTTACGCGCAGCCTATCTGCATGTGCTGGCAGATGCATTAACCTCTTTTCTGGCAATATTTGCACTTTTAACTGGCAAACATTTTGGCTGGTCTTTGATGGATCCGTTAATGGGACTGGTAGGCGCCATAGTCATCACGCGCTGGTCTTATGGACTTCTTTTGGATACAAGCAGGATTCTCCTTGATAAAGAGGCAGCACCGGAGCTGGCCGCAGAAATTCAATCCGCCATTGAGGCCGATTCAGACAATCTTGTTGCGGACCTGCATGTCTGGCAGGTCAGTCCGCACCATGTCTCAGTGATTCTAACTGTTGTAACTCACTTTCCCAAACCTCCCGATTATTATAAAGGCCTTATACGTGGAATACCGGGCCTTGATCATATTACCATAGAGGTACAGAAATGCCACGGTGAGCCCTGCCTTGTCAGAGAAACAGGGTCTGCACATTAGAACGATGAGTCCAGATCCATCCGTTTATCAGGTTCTTTTGGAGAGCATTGCAAGAGAATGTTACCGAAAAAAATGAGTCACGCGTTTTTCCTATTGACCAAAGATATTTTTTTCACCTAATAGCGGGAAAATGAACAATCTTGAAATTCAAATGAATGAAACAAAAAATAGAAACTAGGTTGTCAATGGAGCATCCTGCCTCATGCGGGTTTCAGGTATATCATGTGAGGCGAGGAATTGCCGTGTAATTATTTTCATTACAGTGATTATGTCGATGAGCACCTCAAGTGTTTGCGCAGAGTGTTCAAGCAGACTATATCTCCGTAAGACATTCCTGCCTTGCCCCACGGAAGACATTTGCTCTTAAAATCTTTTGTTATCTTTTTTTCATCTAGTCCTTCTGCATCCTTGGAAGGAAAGCCTAAGTTTTTAGAAACTTCACACCAGTATTCCCCTTTATCCAGATGTTCCTGTAAATTTTCCTGATGCGACAATTTGCCACATGTTCATACAGGGGAAAGCATGCTAAAAATGAAATCTTCCATAGAAAATTGCTAGAGGTAAATATATCAGGATAGATTTCTCCAATTAAATTTGGTCTACGGGGTAACGCTATGCAATCGCGTGATATTCTGAAGTTCCCTTTCTAAGGCCTCCAGGAGCAGATCCCTGCCTGGAGGCCTTAGTTTTCCTGAGCAGATTGGCCTTTGAAACATCATCCATGAGATCGTGGACCACTGTTCCTAATTTAGGACAAAAGGAGGTTGTGCATGAAATTTATTAAGTTATTTATTCTGCTGCTGGCTGTTTTTTCGCCACTATATGCGCTAGCTGAAAAAGCGAAGACCATCGAGGAACTTGCAGCCATGTACGATTCGACGCGCTGCAAGGAATGTCATGCCGAGATTTATGCCCGCTGGGAGAATTCACATCATGCTCGTTCATTGATGGGCGTGCAGGACGGCCTGATGATGACCCCGTTAGCCATAAAAGGTGCGACGCCTTTCTCGCCTGATGATCCGGGCAAGGCAACGTTAAAAACTTTCCCCTGTTTCAAGTGTCATCTGCCACAGGCCCTTGTAGCAGCCGACGATGTGTTTGCAGCGGATTATGCCAAGGCACTTGTGGCTCAGGACAAGGCACGGGTCAGCAAACTGCGAATCACGTGCATAGTCTGTCATAATACAAAGGCGATCATCCACAAACTCTCCGAAGGAAAGCCTGAAGCCGGCGTCTTGTATGGTTCAAAAGATGTTGCCTCTCATGACGATGAATTTTTCAAGAAGATAAAGAAGGGGTCCATCATGGATCATGCTATCATGTGCGGCCAGTGTCACGGCCTGGGACCAAATCTGGAGTTTGAAAATCCCGTCCAGTGTGCAACCCTTTACGGTAGCTATGAACATAACTACCTGTCAAAGGGTGGACAGCAGCAGTGCCAGGAATGCCACATGCAGAAGGTTGACGGCTTTGCCGACCACCTGATCGCACCGAACTGGAATGATCTCGAAGGCACCAAGAAAATACTCCAGGACACCATTGCCATGGATGTCCAGACAGTAGGCTATGAATGGCTGCTCAAGTCAAAGGACTTGAAGCCGCTGGTGGTGGTAAATACCAAGATCAACCAGAATGCAGGGCATCGCATTCCAGACGGCTGACCTTCCCATAACCGAGTGGTCCTGGAAGTGACCGCAAAAACAGCAGACGGGAAGGAAGTCTACAATACCGAAAGACACTATCATACCCAGGCAACAGACTGCCGGACGAATAAGATGCTGTACGGCGCGCAGGTGAAAACGCAGTATATCAGGGACACCTCCCTGCAGCCCTATGAAACTAAGGCTGAGACCTTTGAGATCCTCCTGCCTCAAGGGGTGCGGACCGTTGATGTTACGGTATCACTCAGGTATGAGATCAACAAGCCTGACAATTTTATCGAGATTGCCAAGGTGCAGAGAAAAGTCTCACTTGATAGATAGAAAAATTGCTTGAGACTATAAAAGGCGGTGGGCTGTCGCACACCGCCTTTTATAGTTACGGGGCTGGTATTTGGAAAAAACTATGCTGCCTTGGGGAAATCCTCGGGCAGATGCCAGATTTCAGGGATTAATGGCAACAGTGTCCAGGCAACTCTGGCCTTGTCGCATCTTTCATTATGGCTGCCATTCTCCCAGGAGGCTGGAAAATCGCGGCAAACTGAAGCCCTCTTCGCATATATGCTGCAGTGTACCTTTTTGCCAATGAATCCCATGAGGGCAATACACCGCGGTTTGGAACCATTGCTGCCTTTCATGACAAGCCTGAAGTCGTTGAGCTTATCAGTCATGTCTACTGGTACCCCTTCTGGCTGGACCAGGTTGGATTCAGCCCAATAAAAAGAGGCCCTGTAGTATGCACAACATGCGCCGCATTCAAGACACGGATTGATCGGCATATTCGTATTCAAAGAGTTTTGTGGTGCAGTTTTTTGCCTACAATATCTAAAAGAACGACGGTCTTTAGCTCCCCGGAATGAAATTGTCAACATTTTACTGTGAGAGCATCTTTTTTTTCCCAAAGAAAATCCCCCACACCTTTCGGTATGGGGGATTTATGAAAATAATTCGGCGGCGACCTACTCTCCCACCCAGTTGCCCAGGCAGTACCAT